>FRDC01001946.1_pt2 | contig 239785 bp, 212 predicted proteins | sample 1106171 | NCBI WGS metagenome assembly FRDC01 (sample SAMEA3930566, study PRJEB13176) | freshwater metagenome | biome: Drinking water system; feature: drinking water; material: water | place: Singapore | collected 2014-12-20 | reverse complement strand
GCGCGCCCCGGAATGACGATGAAAATGGTGACGCAGCATTTGAGGAGAGCACCGTGAAGCCACCCGCACGCACAGCCCCTCACATCCTCGCACAGCGAGCAGGCCACAAAACAAAAACGGGGCGCATGCGCCCCGCTTTACTCGTCCCGGTACACCTTCTCGCGTTTCTCGTGGCGCTCCTGCGCTTCGACCGAGAGCGTCGCGATCGGCCGCGCTTCGAGACGTTTGAGCGCGATCGGGTCGCCCGTCTCCTCGCAGTAGCCGTAGGTGTTGTCCTCGATGCGCTGAAGCGCAGCGTCGATCTTCGAGATCAGCTTGCGCTGGCGGTCGCGGGCCCGCAGCTCGATCGCACGATCCGTCTCCGAGGAGGCGCGGTCGGCGAGATCAGGATGATTGACGTTCTCTTCCTGAAGCTGCTGCAGCGTGGTCTTCGATTCGCGGAGGATGTCGTCCTTCCAGGCCATGAGCTTGGCGCGAAAATATTCGCGCTGCCGCTCGTTCATGAAAGGCTCTTTCTCCGTGGGGCGGTAGTTCTTGAGCTTTTCCAAGTGCGGTCCGTCATCTGTCGCAGTCGGCCGGAAATGCCCCGGCCGCGGGCCGCCTTATATAGCGGTGCCCTGTGACAAACAATATCGCCCATACCGCCTGTGGACCCGCTGCCCCCAGCCCGTTCAAGGGCTTAGTACCCCACCGTGAAGCGGCGGCGGATATGGGCCGGTTTCTCGATCTCGTCGACGAGAGCGACCGCGTAGTCCTCCAGCGAGATCGAGCTTTTGCCGTCGGCGGCGGTCAGGAGCTGGTCGGTTCCAAGCCGGAATGTGCCGGTCCGATCCCCCGGAATCAGCAGGGCGGACGGGGACAGAAACGTCCAGTTCAGCACCGTTTCCTGCTGCAAAAGGCCGAGAAACACCCCTCCCTTTTCGGCCTCGGCCTTGTACTGAGCCGGGAAGTTCGGGGTGGAGACGAGCGTGACGCCGGGCGCGACCTCGAGGCTGCCGGCGCCGCCGACCACGAGATAGCGCGCCGCTTTCGCGTCCTTGACGGCAGCAATCAGAAGCGCCGGATCGCTCGCCAGGAAGTGAACCGCGCTGACCACGGCATCGTGACCTTCGATCAGCTTCGCCAAACCGGGGCGATCGAACACGTCGCCTTTTTTTGGGGTGACGCCGGCGCGGCCGTTCAGGCTGGAAGGGTTACGGGCGATGCCGGTGACGGTGTGATTGCGGCGCAGCAATTCGTCGACGATTCGCGATCCGGCATTGCCGGTCGCCCCGATAACGGCGATATTCATGGGAATCCCTCACATGTTAAATATGGGTCACTGAAGGTGACTAGATATTTGAAAGTGAGCGGACTAGAAAGAAGGCACTTTGCCAAGACCAGATCACCCTGGAGTAACCGAAATGCAGCCCGGCGATACGTATTCGGACCGTTGCCCCACCCGCCTGATCCTCGACCGGGTCGGCGACAAGTGGGCCGTGCTCATTCTCGGGCTGCTCGCCGAGCAGCCGACACGCTTCAATCAGCTGCGGCGGACCATCAAGGGCATCTCGCAGAAGATGCTGTCGCAGACTCTGAAGAGTCTCGAGCGCGACGGCCTCGTGAAGCGGCGCGCGATCGCGACCGTGCCGGTGACGGTCGAGTATTCGATCACGCCGCTCGGGCGCACGCTGGCGCAAGCGGTCGATCCGCTGCGGCTCTGGGCGGAAGGCAATGTGAAGGAAGTGCTGGCGGCGCAGCGGCGCTACGATCAATCGATGGAGAAGACCGCGCGCGTGGCGTGACGCGGCGTGCGGCTTACGGGCGGCCGGTCGCTTTCGCGAGTTCGACCTCGACGCGCAGCTCGATCTCGGCGAGCACCTGGTCGAGGCCCGGATCGCCGGACGAAGACTTGAGATCGGCGGCGGCGTCACGCAGGCGCTGCACGGTCGAGGTGTCGAGCGAGCCCGCGAGCAGTCCGATCTTGAGATCGTCGAGCACGTCGAGCGCGGTGCGTCCCCGCTTCACCGAACGTTGGCGGCGTTGCGCCGGATCTTCATCCACGCTCTGCATCGCGAGCAGCGCGTCGATGGTGCCGGCGGCGCGCGGCGGCCCGGCGGTGCGAGTCTCGGCGGTCGACGCGAGATCGGGCAGCGAGAAGCCGGTCGAGCCGGTTCTGCGGCTGTTGTTGGTCGATCCGATCGTCGTGCCGTTCGGTCCGTAGATGCGCATGGTGGTTCTCGCCAGGGCAGCTGTGCCGATTTGCAAAGACGCTAGCGTCGCGATCTGAACCTGCCCTTACACAGGAACCTCCACTTTTATGGTTAATGAAGCGTAAACAGCCCGGCAATTTCTGCCGGATGCGGCAAGTTCGGCGGAGTGCGCGACGCGAGCTCGTTGCGGGCCGATTCAATTTTCGCAATCGCTTCAAGCATTTGATTCCGCGCACGTGCTGGCATGGCCTTCGCATAGTCCTCTCCGATCGAGCCGCATGGGGAGCATGAGGCGCGATCGGACGACGGCCTCGCGGGGAGCAGAGATGCCAGTTTCAGTTATCTATCGTGCGTGGTGTGCACGCGTCGCCCGGATCGCCGGCGCCGCGCTGGTGCTGCTCGCGTTTGGCGCCGTTTCGGCGCAGGCGACGTCGCGGATCAAGGATCTCGCGAACATCGAAGGCGTGCGCCAGAACCAGTTGATCGGCTATGGCCTCGTGGTCGGCCTCAACGGCACCGGCGACACCCTCAACAACATTCCTTTCACCAAGCAGTCGCTGCAGGCGATGCTGGAGCGCATGGGCGTCAATATCCGCGGCGCCACCATACGTACCGGTAACGTCGCGGCCGTGATGGTCACGGGCAACCTGCCCGCGTTCTCGACCCAGGGCACGCGCATGGACGTGACCGTGTCGGCGATGGGCGATGCCAAGAACCTGCAAGGCGGCACCCTGCTCGTCACCCCGCTCCTCGGCGCCGACGGCAACGTCTACGCGGTCGCGCAGGGCTCGCTCGCCATCGGCGGCTTCCAGGCCGAAGGCGACGCGGCGAAGATCACCCGCGGCGTGCCGACGGTCGGCCGCATCGCCAACGGCGCGATCATCGAACGCGAGATCGAGTTCGCGCTGAACCGTCTGCCGAACGTGCGCCTCGCGCTCCGCAATGCCGACTTCACCACGGCGAAGCGCATCGCCGCTGCGGTCAACGACTTCCTCGGCACCAAGACCGCCGAGCCGGTCGATCCCTCGACGGTGCAGCTCAGCATTCCGGCCGAGTTCAAGGGCAACGTCGTTGCATTGCTTACCGAGATCGAACAGCTGCAGGTCGAACCGGATCTGTCGGCGAAGATCATTATCGACGAGCGCTCCGGCATCATCGTGATGGGACGCGACGTGCGTGTCGCAACGGTCGCCGTCGCGCAAGGTAATCTTACGGTTTCGATTTCGGAAAGTCCGCAGGTCAGTCAGCCGCAGCCGTTCTCACGCGGACAGACCGTGGTCACGCCCCGCACGCGCGTCGGCGTGCAGGAAGACGGCAAAAAGCTCGCGCTGGTGAAAGACGGCGTCTCGCTGCAGCAGCTCGTCGACGGCTTGAACGGCCTCGGTATCGGCCCGCGCGATCTCATCGCGATCCTGCAGGCAATCAAGGCCGCTGGTGCGATCCAGGCCGACATCGAGGTGATGTGATGAGCAGCATCCCGTCGGCCTATCAGTTTCCGGCGATAAACGGCCGGCAGGACATCAAGCTGAACGAAGCGCTGGCGAAGGTATCGCCGGAAGCTCAGAAGAAGCTGAAGGAAAAAGCTCAGGACTTCGAGGCCGTGTTCCTGAACTCTATGTTCTCGCAGATGACGAGCGGCCTGAAGGGCGACGGCCCGTTCGGCAGCACGCCGGGCACCAGCGTCTGGCGCTCGATGCTGACCGAACAGTACTCGAAGTCATTCGCGCAAGCCGGCGGCGTCGGCATTTCCTCCGACGTCTTCCGCACACTGATCCTGCAACAAGCGGCGCGCGCCGGCTGAACCTACCGAAAGGACGCATCATGACCCCCGCATCGTCCCAGCCCGCCGATCAAATCACACCGATCACTCCGGCGACAACTCCGGCGGACGCGAAGCGCCTCGCCCAGGACATGATTGACGTGATGACGGCTCTGCTCTCGCTGGTCGAGCGCGAGACCGAGCTGGTACGTGCCGGCAATATTCGTCAGGCCATGACACTCGAAGCCGAGAAGGGCGAGTTGTCGCGCAAGTATGTCGGCTCGATCGGCCGTCTGAAGGCAAGCCACAAATACATGCAGGCCAAGACGCCGGAATTGCTGACGGCCCTGCATCGTCATCACGATACATTCCGCGCGATGCTGCAGATCAACCTCACCGTACTGGCGACGGCACACGCGGTCTCGGAAGGCATCGTGCGTGGTGTCAGCGCCGAAATGCAGCGCCGCAGCGCGCCGCAAACCTACACGGCTGCGGGTCAGCGTTCTGCACCTCCGTCGCGCAACGCTTCACCGATCGCCGTCAGCCGCTCGCTCTGACAGCGCGCGTTGCGCATCTGAAATCGATAAAATTTGAACGAGACCGTCAACGCGAGGTTTGCCGCGTTTTCTAACGCGCTGTTGAAGCCCTACTGTCATACTTGTCGCGGGAACGGGAAAGGGGTTTGACTCAGGAGGCCAGGAGGCTGCCATGGGTACAGACTTCAGTATCAAACCGGTCGGGGCACCGGTAGCAACGCCGTTTGTGAGACCTGCGCCGGCTGCTGCCGTCGAGGCTGTGCAAACACAGTTGCCGCCAAGCCAGACCGTCACTGCCGCGGATACGGTTGTGACAGTCCGTAACGACGCAAACGCCCAGAACGATGCCCTGTCGCGGCAAGTATCGATCGATCGCGCCGCTGCCCAGGTCGTCTACAAGGTCGTCGATAGCCGCACGAGCCTCGTCATCCGGCAGTTTCCGGACGAAGCGCTGCTGCGCTCGCGCGCCTATGGACGCGCGCTCGAGGAAGCGCGGCTGGCTGCTCGCAAGCAGGTCGTGACAGACCGTCGGGTCTGAACCAGTACTGGCTTGGCTAGGTTTTGCTTGATGTCCGGCGAGCGCAGGCTCGAGCCGGTCGTTCGCATTTGCGGCAGATCAGCGCGACGCCGTCGCGGTTTCCATCGTTGACTTGCCGGTATTGGCGTTCGTCAGGATCGTCTTGACCTGCGCACGGCCGTTCGCTTGAAGCGTGAACTTCGAATCCGCGACACGAAACGAATTGTCCTTGATCAGAACGTCCTGATACTTCGTGACAGCCCCGCTCTCGTACTTGACCTTAGCGCGGAAGCCGTCGACTTGGGATACTTGGATCGCGAAACGGCTGCCGTCGGCGTACTTGCCGCGCCAGGTTCCCTGATACAACTCAGGATCGACGTTGACGTATTTGCCAGGCTTGATGGTCTGCTGGCCAACCGCAACGTAGTTGGCCGAAATGATGCTCATCAGATCCGCCATGGGACCTCCGGCAAATCTCAGGCGCGGCCGGACAACCCGGCGGCAAGATTGCGGTTGATGTCGATCAGCGCCGGCAGCAATTCGGAGCGCGGGTTGATCTGAAGTTCGGCCGTCTGGGTCATCACGAAAACGCCGATGTCGGCGATGCGCTGACGAACATCGACTGTTTGGGGATTCTTGTCGTCGGTCGCCGCACTCAAAAAGATCGACCAGAGCTTGCGGTTGAACAGGACCGCTTCGGCGATCTCATCGTTGCGGACCTTGTTCCAATCGTTCAGAACGGCCTGCAGCTTGTTGGCCGCCTTCAGCAAAGCCTGAGCCTCGATCTCGCGCGGCGACGCGCTGGTCTGGGCAACACGGGCGTAGGCTTGGGCAGCACTCGACATCAATCACCTCGACGACAACAATTGCTCCTCACGCTTAATTAGTGTGCGGAGCTCCTTTAATGCTTTGTATAGAGAACCGCTTAAGATTAGCTTACTTGCTGCTTCGATGGGCTTCCGGGCGCTCGGCATCGCCTCAAGAATCTCCTTAACAAACCCGAAATAAAGCTCTTGGTATTTCGGAATATCATTCTGCAAATACATCATTTGCACGCACAGGTAGATTCGCTTGGCCGGCGTATTGGCCGTCTCCGCCGTCAAGATGTCCTTCTCGCGAAGGATCGGCGCGTCGCCATCGATAAGGAAGACAGTCTTGCTGTCGGAGTTGGTGATCACACTCTCGCCGATCACAATCCGCTCGAACGGCTTAAGCTCTACTCGCAGAGACATTGCGCCTAACCCCCTGATGTTAGCCGAACGCCCATGGGGGTCCGGTCCCAGTTTCAAAACCGCCAACGTCAGCCGAATCGCCTGACAATTGTGCCTCAAACGGCGGGCGAAACCGCGGCAAAAAACGGAAAAACGGCAAGGCTGCCCTCGCCGTTTGTCGCACGACGAGGCGCGCCTATTACTGCTGCAGCAGCTGCAGCACGCTCTGCTGCGACTGGTTTGCAAGCGCCAGTGCCGAGACCGCGATCGACTGACGGGTCGCCAACGCCTGGCTGTTGGCCGCTTCCTCGTTGGTGTCGGCCAGAGTCAAATTAGACGAACCCGTCTGCAGCACATTGATCAGCTTCTTCGAGAAATCCTGTCGGATCTGCACGATCGACAGGTTCGAGCCGAGCGACGATGCCTGCGAGCGCAGTGATGTGCTGGCAAGGTTCAATGCGGTCAGCACGCCGTTTGTGGCGTTGTTGTCGATGAAGTCGGTGCCTGCGGCGAGCGTCGAGAGACCGAGACCCGCGGGATTGAAGTTCACGCCCTGGATGTTGAGCGTCGAAGTGCCGGTTTCGTTGAACACAAGCTTCAGCGTATCTGCATTCAACAGATTGATGCCATTGAACGATGAATCCTGTGCCGTCGTGGTGATCTGATTGATGATGTTGTTGTATTGCGTGACGAGATTTGCGCGCGTGGTCTGAACGGCAGGGTCGACGACCGGCGCCGTTGCCGTCGCGCCGTTGAAGGGCTGGCCGACGCCGGCAAGCGTTCCGCCGACCGTGCCGATCGTCGACGATGCAGCATCGCTCGTGGTGGTGATCGTAAGAACGCCGGCCGAGCTGATTGTCGCCTGCAGGAAGTTGGCAGCGAGAGCCGTATTGAGTTCCGCCAGTGTATCGACCTGACCGGGGCCGGTGCCGAAGACGATGTTGGTCGCGACGCCGAGCGTCGGCGTCGCGGTAATCGTCAGCGTCTGGCCGGTGAGCGGCGGAACGCCGCCGCCGCGCGCCTGTGTGACGCCACCGACGAGGCCAAGCGCAGTCAGCGCATTGCCCGAGCCGGTAATCGACAGATCCGATGTCGTGCCGGTGCTCAGTGTAAGGCCGCCCGTACCGTTCACGCCGGAAGGCGTCGCGGTGCCTGTGATTGCATCTATCGCGGTCAGAACGGTTGCCACCGTAGCGGTGGTCACGTCGATGTCGAGCGTGCCGGCGGTCGCGCTGCCGGTGGTGCCGCCACCGCTGTTGAAGTTGATGGTGATGCCGTTGACCGTCAGCGTGTCCGCTGCGGTGAGATTGGTGGCCAGATGGTTCGTTCCGGCGCCCGCAACACCCGCAAGACCGGTTGCCAGCGTGATCGCGGTCGCACCGCTGGTGTTGTCGTTAAGTCTGTTCGTACCGACAAAGGTGGCGTTCGTATAAGGCGTCGGCGAGCCGAGCAGATTGCTCGCATTCGCGCCGGGAATCGCGGTCGCCGTCAGTGTCGACCGCGGCGAATAACCGACCGTGGTCTGCAAGGCTTGATTGGCAACCGACTTGGCGCTGTCGATCAGCTTCTGCAGCGAGGTGATGCCGGTGTTGGCCGCTTGCAGCACCTGCACGCCGTTGCCAATGCCGTCCAGGAGATTGTTGATGTCAGCGGCGCGGCTGTCGAGCGAGGCCGCGGTGAAGAAATTCGTCGGATTGTCGAGCGCCGTGTTGACCTTCTTGCCGGTGGCCAGGCGATTCTGGGTGGTCGCAAGCAAGTCTGCCGTCGACTGAAGCGACAAAAGGTTCTGGCGAACCGACGCTGTAAGGACGATGTCAGACATTTCGATCTCCCCAAGAACGGGTCAGGCGCGGCGGCTCATAGAAACCTCACCGCGCCGTTAACTTAGGGGGCCGCTGTTTAAGACATGGTTAACGGCGGTTTAATCGTTATGGTTAATGAAGTGCGAACGAACCCTCCCGCCCCGGCCGAAAACAGCAGCAAACGCAAAATCGGCGGGGTTTCCCCCGCCGATTTCGGTGTCTTGATCGCTGTAAGGATCAGCGGAGCAGCTGGAGCACGCTCTGCTGCGACTGGTTGGCGAGCGCGAGCGCCGAGACTGCGATCGACTGGCGAGTCGCCAGCGCCTGGCTGTTCGCCGCTTCCTCGTTGGTGTCGGCCAGCGTGAGATTCGCCGAACCGGTCTGCAGCACGTTGATCAGGTTCTTCGAGAAGTCCTGACGGATCTGCACGATCGAGAGGTTCGAACCGAGAGCCGAAGCCTGCGAGCGCAGCGACGACGAAGCCGTGCTCAATGCGGTTACGATGCTGTTGACCGAACCATTGTCCTTGAAGTCGCCCGCGGCAAGCGAAGCGAGACCGAGGCCGGCCGGATTGAAGTTCACGCCCTGGATGCTGAGCGTGGACTTGCCGGTTTCGTTGAAGACGAGCTTCAGCGTGTCGCCATTCAACAGGTTGATGCCGTTAAAGGACGAGTCCTGCGCGGTGGTGGTGATCTGATTGATGATGTTGTTGTACTGGGTGACCAGGTTGCTACGGGTCAACTGCACGGTGACATCGACAACCGGCGGCGGCGCCGTGATGCCTGCCGCGAACGCCTGACCCACGCCAACCGCCGAACCCGAGATCGCGCCGATGGTGGCGGACGCGGCTTCGTTGGTCGTGATGATCGTCAGCTGACCGGACACGAAGGTCGCCTGCAGGTTGTTCGCTGCGAGCGCCGTGTTCAGATCGTTAAGCGAGGTCACGCGGCCGACGCCCGTGCCGAACACGATGTTAGTCGCAGTGCCACCGCCGGTCGCCGCGATCGTCAGCGTCTTACCCTCGAGCACGCCAAGGACCGGCGTGCGCGCCTGGGTGACACCACCAGCGAGACCGAGCGACGTGAGAGCCGCACCGTTGTTGCTGGTGATAGTCAGGTCGCTGAGCGTACCCGTGTTCAGGGTGATCTGACCGCCGGCGATCGACGACGCGGGAGTTGCGCCCGACAGACCGTCGATTTTGGCGAGCAAGCCCGTCACGTCGCTGTCGATCTTGATCTGGTTCGGATCGTTGCCGACGGTGTTCGCCGCAACGAAGGTCAGCACGCGGCCGTTCACGGTGATGGTGTCACCGATCACGAAGGGATTCACGAGCGAGGTCGATGTGCCGGGGCCCGGGTTGAGCTTCGTGGCGCCGGCGAGCGCGCCGGCCGTGACGCCGCCGCCGCCGCGGGTCGCCGTGTTGGTACCGCCGCCGTTGATGCCAAGCTTGGCGAGCACGCCAGCCGAGCCGGTGACGTTGAGGTCGGCAGCGGTGCCGGTGTTCAGGGTGATGCGGCCACCGGTCGCGACCGATGCAACTGCAACGTTGCCCTGCAGGCTGTCGATCGCCGCAACGAGGTCGTTGAGCGAAACGTCGATACCCAGGGTGTAGGCAGTACCCGAACCGGCGAGACCGCCGGCACCGGCCTGGAAGGTGATCGTTTTGCCGTTGACCGTCAGAGTGTCAGCAGCAGCAACTGGCACTGTCAGCTGCGAAAGCAACGACGTCGGAAGCGCGTTGACCGGACCGGCGGTCGAGAGCTGCGCACCTTGAGTCGCTGGCGTGTTGGTGTAAGCCGCACGCTGCGGAGCCGAGGTGCCGACGAACGCTGCGTTGATGGGATTCTGCGGAGCGACGAGGTTGTCAGCGGTCGCGTTCGCGATCGTGCCCGAGGTGAACGACGACTTGGTCGAGTAACCGACCTGGGTCTGCAGCGCTTGATTCGCGACCGACTTTGCCGAGTCGACCAGCTTCTGCAGCGAGGTGATGCCGGTGTTGGCGGCCTGCAGCACCTGCACGCCGTTGCCGATACCGTCGAGAAGATTGTTGATGTCGCTTGCGCGGCTGTCGAGCGACGACGCCGTGAAGAAGTTCGTCGGGTTGTCGAGGGCCGTATTGACCTTCTTGCCCGTAGCGAGACGGTTCTGCGTGGTCGAGAGCAGGTCTGCAGTCGACTGGAGCGAAAGCAGGTTCTGACGAACCGATGCGGAGAGGACAATATCACCCATTTTGGTTTTCCCTAATAACTCGTCACAGCGGCCGATCGCGTCACACGCGGAGCAGCATCACACCGTCACAATAGGGCGCAGCGCTTAAAGTATGCTTAATGCCGGTTTAAGTTTGAGGGTAAACGATTTGCTAACGCCCTTTCCTCCTTCCAAACAGCGCAACAAAAGCAAAAACGGCGGGGTTTCCCCCGCCGTTTCCGTAGTCTTGATCGCTTGTCGTATCAGCGGAGCAGCTGGAGCACGCTCTGCTGCGACTGGTTGGCGAGAGCGAGCGCGGACACCGCGATCGACTGGCGGGTCGACAGCGCCTGGCTGTTCGCCGCTTCCTCGTTCGTGTCGGCCAGCGTGAGGTTCGACGAACCGGTCTGCAGCACGTTGATCAGGTTCTTCGAGAAGTCCTGACGGATCTGCACGATCGAGAGGTTCGAACCGAAGGCCGAAGCCTGCGAGCGCAAGGTCGACGACGCCGCGTTGAGCGAGGTGACGATCTTGTTGACGCCGCCGTTATCCTTGAAGTCGCCCGTGGCGAGCGCTGCGAGGCCGAGGCCGGCCGGGTTGAAGTTCACGCCCTGAATGTTCAGCGTGGACTTGCCGGTTTCGTTGAACGTCAGCTTCAGAGTGTCACCGCCGAGCAGGTTGACGCCGTTGAACGACGCGTCCTGCGAGGTGGTGGTGATCTGATTGATGATGTTGTTGTACTGCGTGACCAAGTTGTTGCGGGTCAGCTGGGCGCTGACGTCGACAACCGGCGGCGGAGCAACGGTACCAGCCGCGAACGCCTGGCTTGCGCCAACCGACGAACCCGAGATCGTGCCGATCGTGGCCGATGCCGCATCGTTGGTGGTGGTGATCGACAGCTTGCCGGACACGAAGGTGGCCTGCAGGTTGTTGGCCGCCAGGGTCTCGTTGAGCTGATTCAGCGACGAGATGCGGCCAGGAGCCGTACCGAACACGATGTCGGTGGCAACGCCACCGCCGGTCGCGCCGATCTTCAGCGTCTTGCCGTCCAGAACGCCCAGCACCGCCGTACGCGCCTGCGTGACACCGCCAGCCAGACCAAGCGACGTGAGAGCCGCCGAGTTGCTGCTGGTGATGGTCAGGTCGCTGGCCGTGCCGGTGTTCAGCGTGATCTTGTTGCTGGCGATCGACGACGGCGTGGTCGCACCGGTCAGACCGTCGATCTTGCCGAGCAATGCAGTCACATCGGCGTCGATCTTGATCTGGTTCGGGTCGTTGCCGACAGTGTTCGCTGCCACGAAGGTCAGCGTCTTGCCGTTCACAGTGATCGTGTCGTTGACTGCAAAGCTGTTCGAGAGCGAAGCAGCCGTACCGTCGCCGACAGCCAGCTTGGTCGTGCCAGCGAGCTGGTTGGCAGTCACGCCACCACCACCACGAAGAGTCGTGCCGGCAGTCAGTTCGAGCTTGGCAACCGCCGTGCCGGAGATCACGAGATCCGCGGCTGTGCCGGTGCGCAGCTGGATGACACCGCCAGTTGCCGTCGAGTTGGTCAAGCCGCTGGTGTTGCCCGAGAGCGTGTCGATAGCAGCAACCACGTCGGCCAGGGTCGTGTCGATGCCGAGCGTATAGGCGTTGCCCGAACCGACGAGGCCGTTAGCGCCGGCCTGGAAGGTGATGGTCTTGCCGTTGACAACGAACGTGTCGTTAGCAGCAACCGGCACCGTCAGATCCGAGAGCCGCGTCGCCGGGGTCGCGTTGACCGGACCAGCGGTTTCGAGCTGGGTACCGATGGTAGCGAGCGAGTTGGTATAAGCCGCACGCTGCGGGCCAGACGTACCGGTAAAGGTCGCTGCGATCGGGTTCTGCGCGGCGACGAGGTTGTCGGCGGTCGCGTTGGTGATCGTTTCCGAGGTGAACGACGACTTGGTCGAGAAGCCGACAGTGGTCTGCAGCGCCTGGTTGGCGACAGACTTGGCGGAGTCGACCAGCTTCTGCAGCGAGGTGATGCCGGTGTTGGCAGCCTGCAGCGCCTGAACGCCGTTGCCGATGCCGTCGAGGAGGTTGTTGATGTCGGTCGCGCGGCTATCGAGCGACTGAGCGGTGAAGAAGTTGGTCGGGTTGTCGAGGGCCGAGTTGACCTTCTTGCCCGTTGCGAGGCGGCTCTGGGTGGTCGAGAGCAAATCAGCAGTCGACTGCAGAGACAGCAGGTTCTAACGAACCGATGAGGAGAGAACGATACCAGCCATGATCTTACCTTCCTGGTGAAGAGTTACGCACCGAAAACTTTCAATATCGGTCGCGGCAGATTGGGCTCGACGTCATAAGAATGTGTGAATCGCGCAGAGCAGATTTGAGCGAAACGAATAGGTTTACCGGGCGTTAGGAAACGACTGGCGTTCAAGGCTTTCTGCAATCACTACAAAGACTTCGCGCGCCAACGCGATGATCATCACGTGGCGCGCGAGGCCGGAAAGCCGTAAGGCCTAAGCCTGATGTTTAGAGAAACTTAACCAAACTCAATTGAAAGAGCGAAGCGGTCGTTTGATACGACGCTTGCAGCGACGTCTGCAGCGCCAAAACCTTCACCGAGACTTCTTCCTTGGAAACGCCCTCGATCTCATCGAGGAAAGACTGGGCAATCGCCTTGGATTGCGTTTGCCGTTGCGAGACCGACTGAATCGTGGCAAGCGCGCCCGTAAAGTCCGCCTGCACATCTTCTATAGACTGCGTCCCTGGCTGATCGGCCAGGTTCTGAGCGATCCGCTGGTTGAGCGCATTGAGCTGAGCGCTGGCGTTCGGATCGGTCACGCCGCTGGTGACGGCCGCAAACACCGCGACCGACTGCAGCTCGGACCGGAAGGCCTGTTCGTTGGCGCGGGCGCCATACTGCACCGTAATCGACTGATCGACGCGGCCGATGGCGGTGCCGCGCGCCGGGTCGGTCCCGGTCTCGCCGGTGTACCAGGTGACGGTGTTGGCCGAGGTGCCGGCGATCTGCGCGGTTGCGGTGGCGAATGGCGGTCCGTCGACGCGAACCGGCGGCGTCGCATTGAAGAACTCGTCGCCGGCCTTCACTGCCGATGCGGCGACCAGCGCACCGTTGGCAAGTTTGCCGACAGCCGTCGTCAAAGCTGCATTGAGATTGGCTGCCGTCACATCCGACGTCGCCCCGATTGCAAAGCTGTTGAGCGGCAGCGGTACGGTCGTGCTTGCGGTGAGTTCAATCGATTCAGATGTGCCGTCCGGAAGATTGAAAGTGAATTTCACTTTCTCGCCGTTGTTCGGATTGGTCGTGCCGAGATCGATCGAGACTGCGGGCGGCGCACCGGCCGGACCGGTGACGGTCGAGCCGGTCAACGTCGTGTTGATCGCAGCAAGCTTGAGACCGTACACGGTCGCAGGCGTTTCTTCCGCAACAGAAACAGACGTCAAAGTCGGCGCGGTGATGGTCAGGCGTCCGGTGCCCGAACCGACGTCGGCCAGCTTCCGCTCGTTGATGATCTGCTTCAGGCCCGCTTGGGTGCCCGTTCCGTTGAGAAGGGAATCCACGGACGCAACCGGCGGCGTATCGGTCGCACGGCCGGAAAACAGATATCGGTCGCCCGCGCGCACGTTCAACAACTCGACCAGATCGATCAGTTGAAGATTGGCGGTCTTCTGCGCCGGGGTCTGACCATTATTATCGAGGTTGGTCGTCGCGCTCACCGCAGCCGCCTTCACGTTGGTCTGGATGCTGGCGAGGCGCTGCAGCGACAGGTTCGTGACCTGAATGCGGGTGCTCAGTGTGGTTGCCGTGTTCTTGAACGCATCGATGCTGTCGAGCTGCGATCGAAACGCGACACCGAGGCCCCGGTTGAAGCCCTGGCTCGAATAGGTCGTGCCGACCCTTCCCGTCGCAAGCTGTTGCGTCAGCGTATCAAGCTGCGAGCGAATGTTGAGAATGTTGCTGCCGAGGAATGAGGTGCGTCCGCTGACACCGTCGATTGCCATGATAACCTCACACCGCCTGGAGCAGAACGGCGAACACGTCCTTGATCGTGGACAGCACGCGCGCGTTCGCTGCATATGCATTCTGCAACGACAGGAGATGCGCCATCTCCTCGTCAATGTTCACACCGGCCGTATCGTCGAGTTTCTTCTGCAGCGTATTGAGCACGACGTTCTGTCCTTCGGAAAGCTGCGCGGCGGCTTCGGCTTGCGCGCCCTGCGCCGCAAGGAACTGCTGCATGTAGCTCGACAGCGTTCCCTTGTAGGGCGCAATCGTGCTGCCGATTCCGGTCTTGTCCGCTGCGTAAGAAAAAGACGTCGTCGAAAGTTGATTCAGAATGAAGTCCGCGCGCGACGTATCACCAGCCGATATCGGCGGCGAGAGACTGTAAGTCACGAGACGCGATGGATCGGAGAGTAGCGCGCTGTTGACACCGATGCGTCCGGCGAGACCCCTGATCTGCTCGCCGGTCGCGGTGATGGCGCCCGTGTACGGCTGACCGTTGTCCTGGAAGATCGGCAGCTCCAGACCGCCATTGATCAACGACGTTGTCGTGACCGTGACTGACGCGGCGTCGAGATCCGTAAATCCGGATGCACCGTCGTCACGGATTTGCAGCGTGCTTCCCGTGCTCGAGAACTGCAGGCTTGCGCCGCTGAGCGCACCGTTCAGTTGCGCGGCAACATTGGCCAGGCCTGCCGAAAAATCGACTCCGATGACGCGATCGTTCGGATCAGCGGTCAACGTGTCCGGCAGCGGCAGCACGGACGGATCGTCGACGCGAACGATCGACACCTGGTGCTTCGTGTTGGTCGTCAGATCCGTATAGCTGAGACGAATGATGTTGCCGTTCTGCAGACCGGCGAGATTGACATCGAAGCCTGCCGGCACGCCAGCAACAGGCGTACCGTTGGTCGTGCGATCCGACAGTGCGCTGGCAAGCGTTGCAGCGAACTGATCGATCTGCGCTTGCGCCTGAACGAGCGAATCGTCACGCAACTCCAGATACGCCGCGATCTTGCCCGAGCGAATTCCCTTGCTCGAGATCAGGTCGAGCGTGCTGCCGTTCGCGTAGTTGATGGAAATCGTACCCAGCGTGCTCTTGGCCGGATCCGGATCCCAGGCCGAAGTCGCATTCACGGTGCCTTGCGCGTTGAACGACAACTGCACCGCGTCGACACCGGCGAGCTGCACACCGGAGCCGGTGAACACCGTGATCTTGTTGCCGTCGCTCGGAATGACGCGGATGTCCATCAGCTGCGAAATCTGCGTGACATATTGATCGCGCTGATCGAGCAGCGTGGCAGTTGCGGAGTCGGTTGAATTGCCGCCGTTCGGATTGAGCTGAATCTTCTGATTGATCGCGGCGATCTGTTTCAACGCGTTGTTGACGACGCTGACCGCATCGTTGATGCCGGTTTCCGCGGCACCGCGCAGCGCTTGAATTCCCTGCGTGGTCAAATTGAGTTGCTGCGCAAAGGACTGCGCTGCGTTGACCACCGTGATGCGTGCCGCCTGACTGTCGGCGCTGGTCGCAAGCGCCTGCACGGCCGCCGTGAATGTGCTCAAACCGGTCTCGAGCGTTCCCGCCGAACCCGGATCGCCGTAGATACCCTGCAGCTGATTGAGAAAACCGGTGCGCAGATTTGCGTAGGCGGCACCGGAGGTCTCGGTGCGAAGCTGCGTCTGGATAAATTTGTCGAGCTCGCGATTGACGCCGACAACCTGAACGCCGGCGCCGAACGTCGATGCCTGCACCGACGTCTGGTTGATGGCCTTGCGTACATATCCCGGAGTCTCGGCATTGGCGACGTTCGCCGATACGAGCGAGATGGCGAGCTGGTTGGCTCGCAATCCGGACAGTGTGTTGGCAACGGCGGCGTTGAGACTCATAACTGACTGCCGATCTTCAATTGCGTTGCGAGCAACTCAGCGCGAATTACCTCAGCACGTTCAGGAGATCCTGAACCATGGTATTCGCCGTGGTGATGACCTTGGTGTTCGCCGAGTAAGCCTGCTGCGTCACGATCAGCTTGGTGAACTCGTCGGCGATGTCGACGTTCGATCCCTCGAGCGAAGAACCCGAGATCGTACCGCCCTTGCCGAACAGCGCCTGGCCGGATTCGTTCGTGACCGCGAATGCACCGCCGTCGATGCGCTTCAGGAAATTCGCACCGTTGAAAGTAGCGACCGCGACCTGCGCGAGATCGATGTTGCGGCCGTTCGAGTACGTGCCCACCACGCGGCCTTCGTTGCTGACCGAGACCGACTGAAGCTGACCGGCGGCGAAGCCGTCCTGCTGCAGCTGGTTGACCTGAACGTTACCGTTGGTGTCGGCGAATTGAGTAAGACCGCCCTTGCCGAAGGACAGATTGACGTCACCGATGTTGACGCCGGCGACCGTGAGCTGAGTCAGCGTGATCGAACCGATCGGCGGGTTGAGCTGGCCGCCGGAAGCAAAGGTGAACTCGGTACCGACGTTCTGCCACGCGGTCTGCGTGCCGGTCGCATTCGGATCGACCTGATAGAACAGGTTCCAGGTGTCTGCGTGACCTGCGCCGAGCGAGGCGTTGTCGACTTTCGCCCAGCGGAGCTGAACGTTCACGGGCGCACCGTTCGCGTCGTAGGCTGTGATCGCGCCACCGCTGATCGATTCAGATTGGAACGTTGCGTCGTCGTCACCGATAACGATGCCGGTGCCCGGCGTACCGCCGCCGTTGCGAGCCTGGGTGGTCGGATTGGTCAAACCGAGGGCGGCAAGCGCACCGGTGTTGCTGCTCGAAATGGAAAGATCGCTTGCTGCACCCGTATGCAGCCGCACCCGGCCGCCGGTGACCGTCGAACCCGTACCGCCACTGAGGCCATCGATCTTGCCGAGCAAGGTCGTGATGTCATCGGTGATATTGATCTGGTTGGGACCAACAGCGCCCGAAGCAACGAACGTCAGCGTCTGGCTGTTCACGGTAATCGTATTACCGGCTGCGAAAGCCGTCGACAGAACCGTCGTGGTGGGCGTCGCGGAGCCCGAAAGCTTGGTCGTGCCGGAGATCAGCGGGGTCGTCGGACCGCCACCACCGCGAGCCACCGTGTTCGCGCTTGGCGCCGTCAGACCGAGAGCCGTCAGCACACCTGCAGAGCCGGTCACAGCCAGGTCGGCCGCCGTGCCCGTGTTCAGTCTGATGACGCCGCCGGTCACGGTCGATCCTGCACCGCCACCCTGCAACGTGTTGAGAGCAGCGACGAAGTCCGTCAGGCTGGTGTCGATACCAAGCGTACGGGCCGCACCAGCGCCCGCAAGCGCGCCAGCGCTCGTCTGGAACGTGATGGTGATGCCGTTGATCGTCAGGGTGTCGCCGTTAGCGATGCCCTGCGGTGCGCCACCGCTCGTGGTCAGCGCCGAAAGCAGTGTCGCGCCGGATGCCGGGATTGAAGAACCAGAGAACAGCTGGGCGCCGGGCGTGCCGTTGACAGAGGTATAGGCAGCCTGACCCGAGCCATTGACCGGCGTGGGCGCCGTGAACACAGCGTCGGAAAATGCCGGTGCCGGCGTGCCGGCAACGCGAGGGTTGTGGTTGATCGTGTAACTTGAGGGGCTCAGCAGTTCGGAGCCCGGCAGCGTCGTGTCAGCCTTCGACGTCCGCGGATAGCTCGCCAGGTTCGCGCGATATTGAATCTGGGTCGTCGGCTGCGACGGCAGGAAGTCGTTCTGGAATTGCAGAACACTTGCGTTGCTGCCGACCGGGTTGCCGGTCGTGCGGTCGATCGGAATGCCTTCGAGGAAGTAGCCGGCGCCGTTGACCAGGAAGCCGTTCTTGTTCAGCGAGAAGTCGCCGCGGCGGGTGTAGTAGTCCACGCCGGTGAACACCGGATTGTTGTCGGAGACGTTGCCCGGCTTCTGAACGACGAAGAAACCGTCGCCGTTGATCGCCATGTAGGTGCCGATGGAAGATGCTTCCACCGAACCTTGCGTGGTGTTGGTGCTGCGCGACTGCGCTTTCACGCTACCTGCGAGCTGCTGGTTCGTGCCCGCCTGCGGGATCAGATCGAGAAACGCGGTGTCGATCCGCTTGAAGGCGGTCGTCTGCGAGTTGGCGATGTTGCCGGAGATGTTTTCCAGCGCGTAGGAGCCCGCTCGCAAGCCCGCGACTGATGTGGTGAGAGCGCCGAAGATACCCATAACGATCGTCTCCAACTTCGCCCGGGCGGCCTGCCGGTCTAGATCGATCCATGGCCGCAATTGGCGAGAGGTCTCGCAAGCACCGTGCCAAGGGATAAAATTCAAATAAATCAATCACATAACGAAAACGCCCCGGTCGATTGACCGGGGCGCATTTGCCTAGAACGGCAATTCTTGCCTGTCTGAACCGGACCGCTGGGGCCCGGATCGATGATGTCAGGACGGGGCGACCTCGCCCGCCTTGAAGGTGAGCGAGACGCCGTTCATGCAGTAGCGAAGGCCGGTCGGTTTCGGCCCGTCCTCGAAGACGTGACCGAGATGCCCGCCGCAGCGGCGGCAATGGACTTCGGTCCGCACCATCATGAAGGTGCGATCGACCGTCGTGCCGATCGCGTTCGGCAGCGTCTGGTAGAAGCTCGGCCAGCCGGTGCCGCTGTCGAACTTGGTCTCCGACGAGAACAACGGCAGGTCGCAGCCGGCACAGGCAAAAACGCCCTTGCGTTTTTCCTTGTCGAGCGGACTCGTGAACGGACGCTCGGTGCCGTGTTCGCGCAGCACATTATAGGCGGCCGGCGTCAATTGCTTGCGCCACTCCTCCGCGGTCTTCTCGATCTCGAATTTCTTGTCGCCGGCAGCATTGGCGTCGGACGCACGCAACCAACGGAACGCCATCAATCCTCCAAGCACTGCGACGGAGGACAGCAGAATGCGACGATCGATCATCAGAGGGCTCCTTGGCAAGGCGCAAGCGGCGGCGTGCGGACCATCGGTCCGGTTGCGAGAGTTACGCAAACCCTACGGGATAGTTACACCTCTACTGGCAGCGAATTCCTCACTTTCCTGCGAGGTTCCGCTGTATCACGCGGCATTGCCGTCGGTTGCCCCCGGCGGCGGCGAGCGAACCGGCTCGGACGGCGGCGGATTTCGTCCCGGTCCGGCATTCTGACGCTGCGCAACCCTGGCCCGCACCTGACGGTTGGCGTTCGCAAGCCGGATTTCCCGCTGCCGCTCCTTCAACCGCACACCCTCGCGATAACGGGCCAGCGCGCCCGCGCCCGCCGCCATCGCCCGCGACCAGGACAGGATCGCCTGTGTCACGACGCGGCCACTCGAACCGCCTGCCCAGACCAGTTCGAAAGGCGAGAACAGCTTCCAGCGATCGTCACCCCACAACATGCCACGCGCAACCACGAGGCCGCCCATCGCCGTGGTGTTGAGGCCCTGACGGCCGAAGCCGCTGGCAACCCAGAGGCCCGGACGCAACTGGCCGATCTGCGGCATGCCGTGAACGGTTTGTCCAAACACGCCGCTCCACGTATCGGCGATAGCGACCTTGCCAAGCTTCGGCAGCACAGTGGCGATGCGGCGCTGGATCGCTGCCGTGAACCGCGCAGGCTTCAAGTCCCAGGCCGTTTCCGGGCTCGACCACATCAGCCGGTCGCCGTCGAAGACACGAAACTGATCGATGCCGTCGGTGTCGCTGACCACGCCGCGAAACGGCATCAATTCCAGCAGGCGCGACCCGAGCGGTTCGGTCACCGCCGCGTGGCGCCACACCGGGACGAGCGTGTCCGCCAGCCGCGGCAACGGCGTGCCGAGATGGACGTTGCCGGCGAGAACGATATGCGATGCCCGCAAGCGGGCCGACGGCGTCATCACGCGCTTGCGGATTCCCGACGGGTCGATGCTGATGACCGGCGTATCCTCAAAGATGCGCACACCTTCGCGCCGCGCAAGGTCGGCGAGGCCCCGCGCATACTTGCGCGGATCGATCTGGAACGCGCCGGGATAGTAGACGCCGTGGAAGTAACGGCGCGTGCCAAGTTCCTCACGGACGCGATCCGCCTGCCAGCCTTCGACCTCCGTCTGGAAATCCTCGTTGAGCATCTGCAATCGGCCGACGAGCTGGTCGCCGGAGTCGACGTTGGAAACCTCGAGTGCGCCTTCACGCAAGGTGATGCCCGGAATCAAATCCTCTCGCGACGCGGCGCGAACGTAGTTGGCGCCCTCCTTCGACAGATTCCATAGTTCGCGCGCATCCTCGATGCCGACACGCGCGATCAGGTCCGTGATCGATGTGCCGAAGCCCGGCATGACGCCGCCGAGATGGTGGCCAGAGGCGTTCCAGCCGATATGACGCGCCTCGAGTACGGCGACTGTGGCGCCCATTCTGGCAGTTTCTCGCGCGACCGTGAGGCCCGCGAGGCCGCCGCCGACCACGACGACGTCGACGTCGAGATTGAACGTCAGCCGCGACCGGATCGCGACCGCGATCTTGTCACCCGGCTCCGATTGCGGCGTCGCGGCGGCTTGTTGCGAAGCGTCTGTCATGGTCTGTTCATACGGATCGGGGCGGCGATTGTCACCGCTTGACTTGCGGCCGGATCATCTTCGGGATGCACCATGGACACGAATCCGGCAACAATTGCGGCGACACTTCCGACATTCGTCCCTCGCCGCGACCGTGAGATTTTCGCATGCTTCGTTTGATCCTGCTGCGGCACGCCAAGACCGAACGCGACAGCCCAAGCGGCGAGGACCATGACCGCCGGCTGGACGAGCGCGGCCACAGCGACGCACGCGAGATCGGCGAATGGCTGGCGGCGCACGACGCGCCGGATCAGGTCTTGGTCTCGAGCGCCGTCCGCGCACGCCAGACATGGGACGGAATGTCCGCATCGCTGGCGAACGCCGCCAACGAGATCGTCGACGATCTCTATCACGCGGCTCCCGCCGAAATTCTGTCGATCGTTCACAGCTTCGCAGGCCGCAAGACCAAACGGCTGATGATCGTTGCGCACAATCCGGGGCTGCATGAGCTGGCATTGGCGCTCTCGGCAGGCGGTGACAAGAAAAGCCTCAGCGAGCTCGAAGACAATTTGCCAACCAGCGGTGTCGTGATCATCGATTTCGACGTCAAGGAATGGGACGAGGTTGCCTTCCGGCGCGGCAAGCTGATCCGCTTCGTCAGTCCGAGACTGTTGAGAGAGACGCCGCAACGGCTCTGAATGCGTTCTTCTACCTTCGTATCGTGTGCCTTACGTTTGACGCTTGATAGACTCGATTGCCCGCTCACGCTCGGGAGGCATCCATGTTCAAGTCCATTCTGGTTCCGATCGATCTTGCCGATACTGATCTCGCAAAGGGGGCAATCGATACGGCAGCAACACTGGCAAAGACCTATGACGGCATGGTGAGACTTCTGAACGTGCTGCCGATGACGCCGGTGATGCTCGCCGAATATGTGCCGGCCGATTTCGACACCCAGCAGCGCCAGTCGTCGGAAGAAGCGCTCGCAATCGTCGCCCGGGAGTCGGGCATCGAGGCGAAACGCATCTCGAGTGTCGTGCGCCAGGGCGGCATCTACCACGAGATTCTTGAAGAAGCCGCCGACATCGGCGCCGATCTGATCGTGATGACCTCGCACCGCCCGGCGATGAAGACGTACTTTCTCGGCTCCAACGCAGGCCACGTCGTGCGCTATGCCACCTGCTCGGTGCTCGTGGTCAGGCACTAAGGCACGAGATCATCCGGCACATGGTCGGGCGAATACTGGCGCGGGCGATTGCGGCGCATGAAGCCGCCGATTTGCCAGACGAATAGCGCCGCGAACGCAACGACGAACAGCGCGCCCGCCCATAACCCTGTCCACAAGGCGCGCACGAACAGTCCCACAATCGTCAGTCCGACCAGCGCCAGGATGGTCATCGCTATCCGATAGAGCCATGGCTTGAGCCCGGCGACGAACTCCGCCTTGCTGCCGATCGCAAGCAACCGGCTGTGCAATGCGAGAATGAACGCGCGGTAGCCTGTGTCCTGCGGCTCCATCAGCGCCACGGTCTGCCATGAGGTCGAGAAGATCGAGAGCTGCTGGCCGAGATCGTTGCGGATGTCGGCGCGAAAGCGCCGCGCCTGCATCGACACCGGCCGATAGGACAATCGCACCTGTACGATCGACGCGAGCGGCCACACGCCCGATCGTCCGCCGATGCGCCAGTGCAATCCCGCATCGTCGAGTTCGAACTGATGCGCGGACAGGATCAGCGACGCCTTGTATGCGTAGCTCAGCCGATTCTCGTTCGGGACCAAGTTGGACAAGGACATCGCCGGATGTTGCAGGAGCCTCCCGCGCGGCTTGCGCCCGCGCGTCACCCTATCCTACAAGCATCCACATCACCACGCGCGGCAACCCAATGGCCAAGCCCGTCTATTTTCCACGACGTCTAATCCTCGCTGGCGCGATGCTGTCCGGTGTGCTGCTCGCGCTGGCCACGCATATGCTTGGCGCGCGCTTCGGCCTCGACATGGGCGGACTATGGCGGCCGGGCCAGATGATTCCCGCCGGCGCGGCCATCGCGTGGTGGCTGATCGCGACCGTCGCTTTCGTCGCCGGCTACGTCACCGCAACCTTGATGGACAGCGCCATCTCCGGCCAGATCCCGCAGCGCATGCGGCAATTCCTGATCGGCGTTGTCGTCCTGGTGCTCGCCGGAGCCGGTCAGGCAGCCGCTGGTCCGAGTCCGATCCCCACCATTGCCGGCGTGCTCGCCGGGGTGGCCGCACTCGTGCTTGGCGCATTGATGGCGTTTTGCGGCGCTCATTTCGCCTTGCGGAAGGCCTGAAGCGCTCGCCGAACCCGGTGCAGCGATGAATCACGCCCTTATCGGGGTAGTTTCGCGATTAACGACCACGTCACATCGCTCCACAGCGTTTCAGATGCCTGTTGCCAATTCGTCCGCGCATCCTATGTTTCCGTTCGCACAGCGGAACGGGACGTCCGTATGTGAAGAAGCCGTGACAAACGGCGCGCGTTTAACCCTGTTGCGAGAAGGGTTTGTCAAGGGCCGTCCGCATTTCCAAATGACGCATTTTTGCCGTATGGATTTTGCGATATGAGTGACTTTCCAGCCGCTTGCATGATCTTTCCCCAATCGGCTTTCTACCAACTTGCACCCTGCCGGGAGGAAGTATGCGTCGGTTTCTGAGCGCCTTCGGACGCTTCTTTCAGGAGAAGATCGGCTGGAAGCGTGTCGGCATTGCCGCGAGCCTGCTGATCATCGCGCTCGCCGTCATGCATCTGATGCGCACGCTGAAAGGCGTCGACGCGGCAATCGTCGTTACCGCCCTGACCGAGATGAAGCCCACCCAGGTCGCGCTTGCGGCGCTGTGCGTGATGGGCGCGTTTGCGACGCTGACGTTCTACGATTTCTTCGCGCTGCGCACGATCGAGAAGCGCCATGTGCCTTACCGGATCGCCGCGCTGTCGAGCTTCACCAGTTACACCATCGGCCACAATCTCGGCGCCACGGTTTTCACCGGCGGCGCCATCCGCTTCCGCATCTATTCCGACTACGGGCTGACGGCGATCGACGTCGCCAAGATCTGCTTCATCTCCGGCCTCACCTTCTGGCTCGGCAACACCTTCGTCCTCGGCATCGGCATGATCTGGCATCCGGACGCGGCCGCCGAAATCGACCTGCTGCCGAGCATCGTCAACCGCCTGATCGGCGTTGGCTTCCTTGCCGCGATCGCGATCTACCTGATCTGGCTGTCGCGCGGCCAGCGCGAGCTTGGACAGAACGGCTGGAAAGTCGTCTTGCCGTCGGCTCCGCTGACGCTGCTGCAAATCCTGATCGGCGCCGTCGACCTCGGCTTCTGCGCGCTCGCCATGTACATCCTGCTGCCGGCCACCGCGCAGGTCGATTTCGTGTCCATGTCGGTCGTGTTCATCCTGGCGACGCTGCTGGGCTTCGCCAGCCACGCGCCGGGCAGCCTGGGCGTGTTCGACGCGGCAATGCTGGTCGGCCTCGACGAAATTCCGAAGGAACAGCTGCTGGCCTCGCTGCTGGTGTTCCGCATCCTCTACTTCCTGATCCCGTTCGCGATCTCGATCTCGATCATGGGCTCGCGCGAACTCTGGCTCAGCGTGATCCAGCCCTGGCTGGAGCGGAAGCGAAACGGCTCGATCGACACCCGAACGGCGTTGCCACAGCCGGTGAAATCGCGCGCGCCGCACGCCTGAAGCGCGCCGAAACGCCGCGGCGGCGGCACTCTCATACTTCCGCCCCAACCATGGCTCAAAGGCGTCCCATGACCCCTTCGTTCGCCAAACGTGCCCTGTTTTCACTAACCGTCCTCGCGGCATTTGCCGCCGGGACAGACGCCCCTGCCCGAGCCCAGACGGCTGCCGACGGCGCGTCGCTGCAAATTTCCTGGGAAGTCCGCAACCGCTTCCGCATGTTCCGCGAAGAGCGCGATTTCACTCTTCACGTCGATGCGATGCGCACCGGCAACGTGCTGGCGGCGGAACAGGCGCTCGCGGTTCAAAGCGATGGCCGCGGCTGGGCGCGCAACACGCTCAGCCGGCTTTGCATCGACCAGACCGGTAAGGTCAGCGAACCCTGCACCCGCGACGGCGCGAAAGAGAGCTACCTGACGCCCGTCGATCATCCGGTCTCCGTCCGGCTCACCGGCACGGTCCCGGTCGGCGCGGTCTGTGCGTGGACATTCGACGATGGCGACGGGCCGCGGCAATCGTCGGCGGACTGCAGCGAACCGGTCAGTCTGCGTGTCCGCTACGGCAAGCCGACAGTCGCTGACGTCAACGTGTCGAGCGCCGAAGCGCCGCAGCGTGCCACCACCGAAATCGCCGTGCGAGACGTGCTCATCGCCGGTCTCGGCGACTCGATCGCATCCGGCGAAGGCAATCCGGATCGCCCGGTCGCGCTCGCCGACGAAGGCTTCTGCTTCCGATCCTTGCTCGGCGGCCCGTCCAATCAGTACTTCCGGCCAAGCCGCGCCGGCTATAACGGCACGCGCGCTTGCGAGAACACCGGATCGGATGCTCTGAACTACTGGCAACGCCGCAGCGCCCAGTGGACCAATCAGGCCTGCCACCGTTCGCTCTATAGCTACCAGGCGCGCGCGGCCATCGCGCTCGCCGTTCAGCACAAACATATCGCAGTGACGTTCCTGCCGCTGGCGTGCACCGGCGCAACCATCACGGAGGGCCTTCTCGGCGGCCAGCGCGCCCGCGAATGTCTCGTCACCCGCAACGCGATCAACTGCGAAGGCTCTGTCGTCGGCCAGGTCGCCGATCTGCGCGACGCATTAACGGCGGCGAAGCGCCGGCAGGCCGGGCGTCAGCTCGATTTGATCCTGCTCTCGGTCGGCGCCAACGACATCAATTTCTCCGGCCTGGTCGCCGACGTGATCGTCGATGCGGGAACGGAGCGCGCTTTGTTCCGCCGCAGCGGCGTGCTCGGCACCGTCGATGAATCACGCAGCGCCCTCGCCCGCGAACTGCCGCAACGATTCGCCCGCCTGCGCGAGGCGCTGAAGCCGCTGGTCGGCGGCGACATGTCACGGGTGATCTTCACCACCTACGCCAATCCGACCTTTGCCGGCGGCGCCACATGCGCCGGCGGCCCTGGCGGCTTCGACGTGCATCCGTCGTTCAATGCCGATCCGAAACGGCTGAGCGCCGTCTCCGATTATGTGCAGAACGAATTTCTGCCGCGGCTGCGCGATATCGCGACCTGCGGCGGCGGCGTTCTTTGCAAGGAAGCCGCGCGCGACCGCATGACCTTCGTCGACACGCATCAGACCGAATTCACCAATCACGGCTTCTGCGCGCGTGCGGCCAACGATCCGGTCTTCGATCGCGAATGCTTCTCGGCCAAGGGCAACAGCTTCACCACCGACCTCGTCGAGGCCGCGAACTCGCCGATGGCGTGCGGCCGCGGCGCCAGCGAATTCCGCGCCTACGCCCCGCGCGCCCGCTGGATCCGCGATGCCAACGACAGCTACTTCACCGCGATGACCTATCCGCAGGGCGTCTCGTCGGCGCAGCCCTCCGACATTCACGATGCGACGTGGGGCATCCTCTCCGCCGTCTACGGCGGCGCCATTCACCCGACCGCCGAAGGTCACGCGGCGATGGCCGACGCAGCCCTGCCCGCGATGACCGATATTCTCGGCCTCGCGGACGAAGGCGATGTCGCGCGCCAGCCGCTGCAGTCGCCGAGCCGCTAACCGGACACTTGCCTGGCCGCAAACGCGGCGCCCGCTGCGCGCAAGGCGTCGCGGGCGCCGAGCGGCGGCTGCCACGAGAGCGTCTCGCGCACCTTCCGGCTGTCGATCGCGAGCGAGCCGCACACCTGCCGCGCCGCATCCCGCTGGCCGAGCATCGTTGCCGCCAACCGTATCAGCGGCACCGGAAATGGCAGCAGCGCCGCTTCCTTGTCCATTCCCTCGACAATCGCGCGCAGCATCTCCGGTGTCGACAGGTCGTCGCCGTCGGAAACGAGGAAGACCTCGTTCGCCGCTTTCGGATGATCAATCGCGCGAACGAGCACATCGACCAGATTGTCGAGCGCAATGTAGCTGCGCTTGTTGTCGACGGAGCCGAGCGGCAACGGCAAGCCGCGGCACAACCAGCGCAGCAACCGCGCGAAGTTGCCGCCTGCGTGTCCGGCATAGACCAGCGGCGGGCGAAGGCTGACAATTTCAAGTGACGTGCGGCCTGCAATCGCGCGCAGCCCGTCCTCCGCCTCCAACTTCGACTGCCCGTACGGCGTCTCAGGCCGAGGCTGCGTCAGTTCGGTAAGCGGCGCGTCGAACGTCTCCTCGCCATTCGCCTTGACCGAACTGAGAAACACGAAGCGACGCACGCCGGCGCGGGCCGCATCTTCCGCGAGCCGCAGCGGCGTCTCGACGTTGTCTTTGCGGAATGCCGCAAGCGGATTGGCCGCCTCCTCGCGCATCACATGCACGCGCGCGGCGCAATGAACGACCGTGTCGATCCCACGCAATTTCGGCCCGAGTTCGGAGAGATCGCGGACCTGAACAGCTTCAACGCCATCCGGAAACGCAAACGGCCGCCGCGTGACGGCGACCGGCGCAAACCCGTCAGCCTGAGAGAGCCTTGCGGCGAGCGCGGAGCCCACGAAGCCGGTCGCGCCTGTGACGAGCACCCGCTTCATGTTGCCTCCGCGGCCCGCGACCGCGTCAGTTGACTCCGAGCTTCTTCTGCAAGCTCGACGACGACGTCGTGTACTGGAACACGAGCCGCTTGTCCGGATAGACGTAGCGATGCGCCTTCTGCGACATCAGCGCGCCCTCGTGGAAGCCGGAGAGAATCAACTTCAGCTTGCCCGGATAGGTGTTGATGTCGCCGATGGCGAAGATGCCCGGAATGCTGGTTTCGAACGCCTCGGTGTCGACCGGCACGAGGTTGTTCTCGACCTTCACGCCCCAGTTCGCGACCGGGCCGAGCTTCATCGTCAGACCGAAGAACGGCAGCATGGTGTTGCAGGCGACCGTTGTCGTCTCGTTGTCGTTGCCCTTCACCACCGCACCGGTGAGCTGACCGTTCGCGCCTTCGAGCGCAGTGACCTGACCGAGCTTGAGATCCATCTGGCCGGTGCGCACGAGTTCGCGCATCTGATCGACCGAATGCGGCGCGGCGCGGAAGTCGTCGCGGCGATGCAGCAACGTGATGCGCTTGGCGATCGGCTGGAGATTCAGCGTCCAGTCGAGCGCACTGTCGCCGCCGCCGACAATCAGCACATCCTTGTCGCGGAACTGCTCCATCTTGCGCACGGCGTAGAACACCGACGTCCCTTCGTAGGCTTCGATGCCCGGCACCGGCGGACGCTTCGGCTGGAACGAGCCGCCGCCCGCCGAGATCACAACCACCTTCGCCTCGAACACCTTGCCGGCATCGGTCGTCACCCGGAACAGCGGGTCGCCGATCTTCTCGATCGTCTCCACCATTTCGTTGAGATGGAAGGTCGGGCCGAACGGCTTGATCTGCTCCATCAGCGCGTCGGTGAGGCCCTGCCCCGTCACCATCGGGATCGCCGGAATGTCGTAGATCGGCTTCTCCGGATAAAGCTCGGCGCACTGGCCGCCGATCTTGTCGAGGATGTCGACGAGATGGACCTTCATATCGAGCAGGCCCAGTTCGAAAACGGCGAACAGGCCGCATGGGCCGGCACCGATCATCAGCACGTCAGTCTTGATGGTCTCGCTCATCGGAAGGGTGTCGCTCATGAAGGTGTCTTCGCCGGTTGGAGAGAGCGGGCGGCAGCGCCCGAAGACGGTCCAACTGTGTAGCCAAGGCAGTGGGGGAGGAAAAGAGGGAATCGCTGCCCGGCAATGCGCTCGAAGCGCTTGAAATGCGGACAGTTTTGCCGCAATGCCGCAGTGATCTGGAGAGACCCGAGAGATCCACGTGCCCGCGCCCGACAAATCCAAGCAGACCTTCCGCCTCGAGGACTACCCCTATCGTCTGACCGACAACGTCCGTTACGGCGACCTCGATCCGAACAAGCACGTCAACAACGCGGTCTATGCGACCTATTTCGAGACGACGCGCGTCACACTTTTGCGCAGCGGCGACCGCGGGCTGATGCCGAGGGGCTTCAGCTGGATGCTGGTGCATCTCGCGATCGACTTCCGCGCCGAAATGCATTGGCCCGGCAGCTTCGAACTCGGCATCGGCGTTTCGAAGATCGGCCGCACCTCGACGGCATTCCATCAGGTCGTGTTCGCGAACGGTGTCTGCACGGCCTCCGCCGAAGCGATCACCGTGTTCGTCGACGAAAAGACCCGCAAGCCCACGCCGCTGACGCCGGATATTCTGGAGCGGCTGAAGCCGTTCATGTTGCGCGGCGCGTCTTGACCGCCCGGCCGCATGGATAGACAGTTAAGTCTCATTTGATTTGAGACCTTCCATGCAGTTGTTTCAATTGAACCTTTCCCGCCACTTCTTCCCCCTCTTCAAGATCATCGCTGCGCTGTTTTGCTTTTGCGCAGCGCCTCTGACCGCAACGGCCCAACCGGCGTCCGAACAGCTGCCGATCAGCCTCGTTATCAACACAGGTCACAGCAGCGTCGTTGACGATGCCGAATTCTCGCCCGATGGCCGCTTTGCGCTGACCAGATACGCCGGCATCGCCAAGATGTGGGATCGCGAAGGGAATCAGCTGCGGACGATTTCCTCGCCGAAAGAGGGATCGTCGTTCAATATTTCGGAGGGCAGCCGACTCGCTGCATTCGAACGGTTCGCTGAGGGCGTGGACATCGTCGATCTTTACACAGGCGAGATTCGTAAAGCCCTTACGTTATCGTCAACAGGCCTGATGGCGCTGAGTCCTGACGGCACGCGGCTCTTGATGTCGCAGGAGAAACTCGAGTTAGTGGATGTTGCCAGCGGGCAGACCATCCATACGTTCTCGATCCCGAAGAAGAAGGTCTTCCGTCCGGTGTTCTTGCCCGGCGGACGTGAGTTCATCTCGCTCGTCGACGATAACTCAATCGCGGTTTGGAACCTCGAAACACGGGAGCTGGTGCGCAAGACGGCCATTCGTCCGCCCGGAAAGTTCGATCAGAAATTTTCGCCGCGCGGCAACTTTCTGGCACTGACCGCGCAATACGACAGCAAGGTCAAGACGACGATCATCGTCGACACGGCGACAGGCGCGGCGGCGTCGGCCATGCCGCACAACGACTCGATCTTTGCCTTTTCTCCCGACGGTACCCTGTTTGCTTCGGCATCCGACAAGCAACTCAAGCTCTGGAGTGTCGCAACCGGCAAGCTGTTGCGCTCGATCAAGGTCGACAGCGACGCCCGCGTGATCGCATTGTCGCCGGATGGGCGCGACATGCTGATCTGCGACAACGAAAAGCGGGTTCGTTTTTACGATGTCGCATCGCTGAAGGAGAAGAATACTCCGGCGCCCAACGGCGGCGATGCGTTCAAGGTGACGCCCTCACCCGACGGAAAGTTCATTCTGTCAGGCAGCGGTACGCCCGGCGCGAGTCCCGGCTCCCCGGTGCTCAATAAAGGCGGCAATACGGTACGTTTGTGGGACGCGGCCACGGGCCGTCTCGTGCGATCGTTCGGCGGCCATGCGACGTGGCTGGAGCCAATCGCATTCTCTCCTGACAGCTCGCGTGTGCTCACGGCGAACATGATCAACATCAAAATCTGGGATACGACGACCGGAAAACTCCTGCGCGACCTCAATTCAGGGCATGACGCCGAAATCAGCACGATAGTCTATGCTCCGAACGGCCGCTGGTTCGCGAGCGAAGGCGGTTACGACAAGACGCTGAAGATCTGGAATGCGGAGACCAACAAGGCCCGCACCCTGACCGACAGCGAAAACATGCTTGATCTGGCGATCTCGCCGGACAGCAAACGCCTCGCGGCAGCTGGCGCCGGATGGTGGATCAAGCTCGTCAACCTGGATTCGGGCGGGTTTCAGCGGACTCTCACTGGACACGCGGACCACATCAGTTCGCTCTCGTTCTCGCCCAATAGCGCCAACCTGGCCTCCGGGAGCGGCGACAAGACCATCCGCATCTGGGACGTAAGTAGCGGCCGTACGCTGCGCACGCTCCGCGGCCACGTCGGTCAAATCAATTCGGTTGCTTACGACGGCACCGGAAATCTTCTCGTGTCTACCTCAGCCGACACATCGATCAGAGTATGGGACGCAAATACCGGAACCATGCAGCGAACCTACGTCGGCCATGCCGGCAAAGTGAATGCGGCACGCTTCATCAATTCCGGCCGTCAGATCGTCTCTGCCGGTGACGACGGCACCTTGAAGATCTGGGACGCCACGCGCACCGAATTGCTGCTGACCATGGTCGGCTTCAGCAACGACGAGTGGGTATCGATCACGCCGGAAGGCTTCTTCGACGCCTCATCCGACAAGGCCTCGCAACTGCTGACGATGGTGCGTGGACTCGACCGATTCACCGTCGACCAGTTCTATCAGGCACTCTACCGGCCTGACCTCGTGCGAGAGAAGCTGGCAGGCGATCCGCGCGGACTTGTTCGCGAGGCAGCTGCACGGCTCGATCTCAACAGAGTGATCGCAAGCGGCAATGCGCCGACCGTGAGTATCGTGTCGCCGAGCGATGGAGACAGGCTAACGAGCGCACAAGCCAACGTCGGCGTCGACATCACCGCCACAAACGGCGGCGTTGGCCGCGTAGAATGGCGCGTCAACGGCGTGACGGTCGGCGTGGTGACGCCGCCGGTTGCACCTGCGGCAGGTCAACCGCTGCGGCTGACACGTCAGCTCGCGCTCGATGAAGGCACGAACCAAATCGAGGTTGTCGCCTACAATCAAGCTAACTTCGTGTCGTCAGTCCCGGCCCGCGTCGGCGTGACGGCGCCCGCCCCGGCCGCGACCGGCGTACAGCCCCGCCTGTTCGTGATGGCGGTCGGCCTGAACAACTACGCCGACCCGCAATTCCGCCTGCAGTTCGCGGTGCCCGATGCGGAAGCGCTGGCCAATGGCCTGCGCAAGGCTGCGTCCGGATTGTTCTCGAACGTCGACGTCACGCTCGTGCGGGACGCGGACGCCACGCTGGCCAATCTCGACAAGGTGTTCACTGCACTATCGAAGAAGGTCCAGCCGACCGACACCGTCGTGTTCTTCGTTGCCGGTCACGGCAAGACGGTGAACGGCCGCTACTACTTCATCCCGCACGCGTTCAAGATCGACGGCGACAGGACGAAACTCGAAGTAGTCGAGGCGGCGGTCGTCAAACAGGGCGTGGCGCAGGAACAGTGGCAGACATGGTTTGCCAACATTCCCGCGCGCAGAAGCATCCTGCTGTTCGACACCTGCGAGAGCGGCTCGCTGGTCGACAAGGACCAGGTGACGACCAAGTTGATCGAGCGCGGCGCGGCCAGCGATCGTTTGGCGCAAGCGACCGGCCGCACCATCATGACGGCCTCCGCGAGCGATCAGGACGCGCAGGAAGGTTTTCGTGGGCACGGCCTGTTCACCTACAACTTCCTGGAAGCGATCGACAAAGGTGACAGCGACGGCAACGGCAAGGTCGATCTCAGCGAACTCGCCACTTACGTTTACGCGCGGGTCACCTCGCTCAGCGAAAGACTCTACAGGAAGCGGCAGGTGCCGCAGGTGAAGATTGCGAGCAGCAACTATCCGCTCGCTAACCGCACGGCGCTGCTTCCTGCCGACACATCCGAGACCCCCATTCCGTCCGCGCCGACGCATACGATCAGTGCTGCATCGGAACTCCTGATCCAGCCGGCGCTTGGCGCAGCGCGCGTACGGCAGCTCGATGCGAGAACGCCCGTGACGGTGATCAGCAGCGAAGCCGGTTGGACACTGGTCGCACGCGAGGGACGTATGCTCGGCTACGTGGCTGCGCGCGACCTGGCGCCGTTGCGCTAAATCGGCACGAAACCCGCGCCCGCATCCGCGCGTATCCTGTTGACGGCGTCCCCGGCGCTTGCGGTCGGCTTCCACAAGGATCAGACTTGCCTGCGCCGGGACGTGTCCAGCCAGCAGGAACTGTTCCCATGCGCGCGTTCGCCATCCTGATCGCCCTGTTCGTCGGCTTCGCCTCGCCCGCGCATGCGGACGACACCGCCGATGCGCAGACCATCATCCGCTCGCAGGTCGAGGCGTTTATCCGCGGCGACGCGGCCGCCGCCTATTCCTATGCGGCGCCCGGTATCCGCGGCGTGTTCACGCAGGCGGATGTGTTCATGGGAATGGTGACGAAGAACTATCCGCCGGTCGTCCGCCACAAGTCGTTCGAGTTCGGCAAGGCGCAAGCCTCCGGCGATATCGTCGCGCAGGCGGTCCGCATCGTCGATGACGAAGGCGTGCCGTGGCAGGCGCTCTACACGCTGGAGAAACAGCCGGACGGAAGCTGGAAGATCACCGGCTGCACGCTGCAGAAGGTCGGCGAAGCGGCGTGATTACGCCTGACGTTCCGGCGTCGACACCGTGAGACCTTCGAGGTCGTCGGTGATCTTGATCTGGCACGACAGCCGCGAGGTCGGGCGCACGTCGAAGCCGAAGTCGAGCATGTCTTCTTCCATCGGCGTCGGGCTGCCCGTCTTATCCTTCCAGGCCTCGTCGACGTAGACATGGCAGGTCGCGCAGGCGCAGGCGCCGCCGCACTCGGCCTCGATACCCGGGATCGCGTTGCGGATAGCGGCCTCCATCAGGGTGGCGCCCGCTTCCACATCCACGGTGCGGGACGTGCCTGAGTGATCGACGAAAGTAACCTTGACCATGATGGAGTTTATTCCGGCTGGGACGTTCGGTGCGGTTCCTATAACGGTTCGAAACGGCGAGCGCCAGCGCCCCGGCCGCTAAAAGCCGCACGAATACGGGAGGTTCAGGACCGCTTGAGGATGGCGTCGATCGCCGTGCGCGCGCGGGCGACTTCTGCACACACGGTTTCCAGCGTGGCCGCAGCCGCAATGCCGGTCGCCAGATCGATCTCGTAGGCCTCCAGCGCATCGGCCAGACGGAAGGCGCCGACCGACCGTGCGGAGCCCTTCAGCGTGTGCGCGAGTTCGGCGGCGTTGGCCGGTGCCGTTGCCAGCCGCTCAGTGACGTCCTTGGCTTGCGCGGCGAACATGGCCAGCACCTCGCGCTCGAGGCTTTGCTCGCCAAGCGTCATGCGCGACAGGTGGTTGCGGTCCAGCGGGGCTTCGTCAGGGACAAGCGGCGGCGACGGCATCCATTCGATCCATTCGGCGTGGCGCGGCATGGGACTTCAAAACTCCGTCCGGCGGCGCTCGGAAGGCCGGAATCGAGCCAGCCAATCACGGAAACGGTTAACGGAACCTTACGTGTACAAGCCGCGATTTTGCCTCGAATTCGCCGCGAGTTTGCCACCAACTCCGCAAGCGATTTGGATTTTTGAGCAGTTTGAAGGCGTTAGCCTCGCGCCCGTTAACGATGATTAAAATGTTCTTAACGCCGGGCATTTCATTCAAGCAGCCAAGCCAATAGGATGTTTGAGGAATTGGGGGACAAGCCTCCCTGGATGACCGCCTGCGCGCAAGGCGGCCCTGTGAGGCTTTTGGGGCGCGTTCGGCCGACGATCCTGCGCACTCTCAAAGCCCCGCACCAAGCGTAACTGAAGGGCGTACACGGACATGGCGAATAACCCGAAGAAGGTCAAAGACCCCACCGAAGTCGCGCTCTCCGCAATTCAGGAAGCGCTGAATATCGGTGAGCAGCGGCCGGCGCAGGGCGCTGAGCGCGATGCTGCGAGCCGCGTCGAGTTCTCCGCCAACGAACCGAGCGCCGTATCCGCGACCTTCGACGATCGTTCCTACGAGACCCGCACCGTCGATCGCGCTTTTGAGTCCGCTCCGGAAGACAACCGCTTCGCGCGCCGCCCCGCCAATGACGACCGCGAGGCCATCGGCCAGATCCTGCAATCGCTGCAGAAGAGCCGCCCGGGCCGCACCGCCTACACCATCGCTACGCTGTTCGCCGGCATCTGGATTCTCGGCTGCGGCCTGCTGACCGTCGCCTTCCTGCCCGCGCTGCAGAACCTCCTCGGCCAGGGCAGCGGCGGCACGCTCGCGCTTGCCGGCCTCGTGGCGCTGTTTCTCGCGCCGATCCTTCTCGTCTATCTGCTGGCGGCGCTCGCGTGGCGCGGCCAGGAACTCGGCCTTATCGCGCAGTCGATGGCGCAGGTCGCGATCCGCTTCTCCGAGCCGGAAGGCGCGGCTTCGGATTCAATGGTCACCGTCGGCCAGGCGATCCGCCGCGAAGTCGCGGCTATGGGCGACGGCGTCGAGCGCGCGATCGCACGCGCGAGCGAACTCGAAACCCTCGTCACAAACGAAGTCGCCGCGCTGGAACGCGCCTATAGCGATAACGAAGTGCGCATCCGCGCCCTGCTCCAGGACATCGCGCAGCAACGCGACAACTTGGTCGGTCAGGCCGAACAGGTACGCAACGCCATCTCCGGTGTGCAGATCGATCTGCGCCATGACATCGCGCTGATCTCGGACGCCATCGCCTCGCGCGTCGACGAAGTCGCCCAGAGCATCACCAGTGCACTGGAAGAGCGCGGCGAACACATCACCCGCGCGCTCGGCACCGCCGGCGACAACATGATCCTCGCGCTCGGCGAGCGCGGCGGCGACTTGCTCGACCGCCTCGAGGAAGCCAGCGCCGAAACCACGCGCGCCGTGCTCGACGCCAGCGAGCGGCTGACCACCAGCCTCAACTTCAAGACCGGCTCGGTGCACGACGAGTTCGTCGACCTCGCCGACCGCGTCCACGAGATGCTGACCGAGCGCGTCGACCGCGTGACGACCGACTTCGAGAAGAAGGCCGCCGACATTATCGACGCCGTCGCCGACCGCACCGAGCAGGTCCACGACTCGCTCAAGACCTCGACCGACTCCCTGCTCCTCGAACTCGACCTCCGCAGCGGCGATCTCGTCGGCAAGGTCGACGAGGCCGGCAGCCGCATGGCCGAGCGCATCGTCGAAACCGGCGACAAGACGCGCGAAGCCCTCGATGCGTCGGTCAACTCGCTGATCGCCCGCGTCGTCAGCCAGACCGAGACGGCTCACGACACCCTCTCGACGCAGATGACCGCGTTCGACGAGCTCGTGAAGGATCAGGGTTCGGAACTCGCCGAAAGGTTCGCCCGCGACAGCGGCACGCTCGGCGCACTGATCACCCGCCACATCTCCGAGTTCGATCGCACGGTGAAGACGTTCGGCGGCGAGATCGTCGAGCGGATGGGTCAGCGCACCCAGACCATTTCCGACAGCCTGAAGAACTACGTCGACACGTTCGACAGCCGCGTCGCCTCCAACGGAGGCGAGATCAGCGCAGCCCTCGATCAGCGGCTGGTTCAGTTCCAAACCCTGCTCGAATCGCGCGTCACCAATCTCGACGTATCGCTCGACACCCGCATCAAGTCGTTTGACGAAACGGTGGAGACCCGGGTCAAGGCGCTCGAAAACTCGTTCGACGCCCGCTCGCGTTCGGTCACCGAGACGCTGGACTCGCGCCTGTCCACGATCGCCTCGTCGCTCGACACCGGCACCACCCACGCGGTCGACGCCATCGGCCAGCGCATCGCCAACGTCACCGAGGCGATCGACAGCCGCACCGCGTACCTGACCGAGACAATCAACGCACGCTTCCAGGACGTTCAGCAGAGCATCGAGAACAAGGCGACCAGCGTCGTCACCGACATCGAAACCCGCGTGTCGCAGTTCGAGGACCTGCTCGGCTCGCGCGTCGAAGCCGTGGCCAGCCGCATCGAAACCAGCGGCCGTGAAGCTAGCGACACGCTGATCTCGCGCGCAGAAGAGCTGTCGCTCGGCATCCGCTCGCGCGTCGACGAAGCGGAACGCACCCTCACCAACCTCGTCACCAACTCGGGCGAAGCCATCGAGAACAGCGCCCGCGTGGCTCAGCAGTCCCTGCTCGGCGTCTCGAGCGAGGTTGCGAACAAGCTGCGCGATGCCACCACCGAGTCCGAGCGTGCGCTCTCGATGGTCGGCAACACCACCACCGCCGCCCTCATCAACAGCACCCGCGAAGCTCAGGCGACGCTGATTTCCGCATCGTCCGACGCCTCGACACAGATCAAGTCCCTCTCCGCCGATATCGAGCGCTCGCTGATCTCGGCCGCATCGGATGCCGCGAACCAGATCAAGTCGCTCTCGGTCGACGTCGAGCGCACACTGACCACCGCCGGCTCGACCACATCGGCCGCCGTGCTCGGCGGCGCGCGTGAGGCACACTCGACGCTGATCGAAGCCTCGTCGGCTGTCGCCGACCAGATCAAAACGCTGTCCGCCGACCTCGAACGCAGCCTGACGACGGCCGGCAGTTCGACCACGGCCTCGATCCTCGCGAGCGCGCGCGACGTGCAGCAGACTCTGCTCAGCTCATCGACCACTGCCGCCGGCCAGATCAAGTCGTTGTCGGAAGAGATCGAGCGCTCGATCAGCGCTACCACCACCAGCACATCGGACACGATCCTGTCGACCACCCGCAGTGCTCAGGCCTCCCTCGCCACGACTGCAAACGAGGTCGCGACGCAGATCAAGTCGACCTCAGCCGACGTCGAGCGTTCGATCATTGCTTCGGCCACGAGTTTCGGCTCGACGATGACCGGTAAGTCGGAAGAAATCGTTGGAACGGTGCAGCAGCACACCGAGCGTCTGTCGCAGATGATCGACGACCGCCGCGGCGCGCTGGTCGAGGCCATGAGCGGCCGCAGCAGCCAGATCACCGCAGACATCAAGCGGGTGACCGACGACGCCCTGAAGTCGATCGAGGCCAAGGGCGTGACCTTCGCCCAGACGCTCGTGACCAACGGCTCGGACCTTGCCCGCATGATCAACACCGCGAGCGAAGTCGCGACCGGCGCCGTCAACAAGTCGCTCAAGGATATCGAGCAGACCACACGCGCGGCAATCAAGCAGTCCCGCCAGGTTGCGTCCTCGGCCGTCACCGAGATGCAGGAAACCAGCAAGATCCTGCGCACCGACACGGTCGCCCTGTTCGAACGGCTGCGCGAGGGCAACATCCTGTTGCAGGAAGTTCTCACCGGCGCCCACGACAACCTCAACTCGCTCGAGAAGGCACTGGTCTCGCGCGTCGCCGACTTCGTCGCCACCATGAACGACGTGACCAACCGGCACGGCGCCAGCACCAACACGCTGGAAGCGCAACTCAGCCAGTTCACCTCGACCACCACGAAGGCGCTGAGCGACCTCGGATCGCTGTCCGGCCAGTTCGACAGCCACGGCCGAGCGCTTGCGGAGGCTGCGGCGATCGTCGAGCGCAGCAACCAGACGACGACGGAGTCGGTCGCCGAACGCAAGGCGGCGCTCGAGTCCCTCGTCACCACGATCGACCTGCGCACCGCGGATCTAGACCAGCGCCTGACTCGCTTCACCGGCCTGCTCGACGAGTCGCTCGCTGCAGCGGAAGCCCGCGCCCGCGACATCGCTCGCGTGGTCGCGGAGACCGCCGGCGCCGGCGCATCGTCCATCAGCCGCCAATTCGAAGCGGTGCGTGCCTCGGCCGAGGAAGAACGCCGCCTCACCTCGGAAGCGATGACCGACATCTATCAGCAGGGCATGCAGGAAGCGGATGCGATGTTCAAGCAATCCGCCGAGCGCTTCGCCACGATCGTGCATGGCATGAAGCAGATGGCGTCGGAAATGCAGCAGGAGCTGGAGGCCACACGCGGCGAACTGCGCCGCGGCGTACTCGAGATCCCGCAGGAAGCCGCCGAGAGCACCGCGCAGATGCGCAAGGTCATCGTCGACCAGATCGAAGCGCTGGCCGAACTCAACCGTATCGTCGCGCGTCATGGCCGCGGCCTCGATGTGGTGTCGACCAGCGGCCGCTCGAGCCAGCGCGAGGAAGAGCCGGCGATGGCAGCGGCCGTCAGCCGTAGCGAGCCCCAGGCGCGGGTGCAGCAGCGCAGCGCCTCGAATCTGCCGCCGCCGGACCTCGGCATGCCGGCGCCCGCCCCGCGCCGCACCGAGGCCCCGTCGGTAAGCCCGGTCGGCAACGACCAGAGCCGCGACGGTTGGCTGTCAGACCTGCTCAACCGCGCCGACGGCGAACGTGAGGCTCCGCGCGGCCGCACCGCGCCGGCCGCACCGCAGGCCCCGGCCAATCCGCTCGAGGCTCTGTCGCTCGATATCGGCCGCATGATGGACCGCAACCTCGTCGCCGAGATGTGGGACCGCTATCAGCGCGGCGAGCGCAAGGCGTTCAGTAAGCGCCTGTACACGCCGAACGGCCAGAAGGCGTTCGACGAAGTGAGCCGCAAGTATCGTGGCGACCGCGCCTTCAAGCAGACGGCCGACCGCTACATTGCCGAGTTCGAGCGCCTGCTCGACGAAGTATCGCGCGACGAGCGCGGCGGCCCGCAGGCGCTGCGCAACTACCTCGTCTCGGAAACGGGCATGGTCTACACGCTCCTCGCCCACGCCGCAGGACGCCTCGGCTAAGCCGATCCGCCAAGGACACAAACGAACGCCCCGGTCATCGACCGGGGCGTTTTGCTTTGAGGATGAGTGTGCGGACGCCGGCCCGCATCGCTTGACTTTACTGACGCCGCCCTTGCGGCGCGGCTGGTGCGGCCGGTGCCGCCGCCGGAGCGCTGGCGTTGCTCGGCCCGAACAACAGACGCCGCGGATCGCGGTCGAGGTTGTTGACGGCACGGCTGATGTCGCCAAGCGTGCGGCGGCCATCGGCGATGAGACCCGCGGAGCGCTTGTCGAGGTTGTCGGCCAGTTCCTTGATCGACTCCATCGTCGCGGCGAGCTTGCCGCCGTCCTTGCCGCCGGCGAGGAAATCGATGCCGGTCATGACGTTGTCGGCCTTCGACATGACGCTGTCGACCTTCACCATCACACCGTCGGCCTTGCCGATGATGCTGTCGATCTTGCCGGTGTTGCGCGCCAGCGACTCGGTAAAGGCTTCGATGTTGCGCAGCGAATTCTTCACCGACTCCTGGTTCTCGGCGACGACGCGATTGATGTTCTGCAGCGTCGCCCGCACCGCCTCGGTGATGTCCTGCAGCGCATTCGGGTCGGCGGTGAGGGTCGGCACGCCGTCGTCGGCCGGAGCCACCGGCGGCGCATCGAGCGAACCGCCCTTCAGCGAAATCGCGGCAACGCCAGTGAGGCCCTGGAACTCGAGGCCGACCTGGGTGTCGTTGCGAAGGGGCGCGTTGTCGATCATCGCCAGCGCGACCACGCGGCGCGGGTTGTCCAGCTTGACCGACACCACCTCGCCGATACGGATGCCGTTGAAATTGACGCTGCCGCCGTTACGCAAACCCGTCACCGGCCCCTCGAACACGATGCGGATCGGCTGGCGCAGCTTGGTGGAATGCAGGCTCTGGAACCACAGCACGAAGCCGAACGCCGCTGCGATCACCCCCAGCGTGAACGCACCGATCAGGACGTAATTCGCCCGGGTTTCCATTACTCCGCTCCAAACTTCACGTTACAACTGCGCGGGCGCGCTTGCCGTGAAAATACGACTGCAGCCACGGATGCTGGGACGCCCGCATATCGTCGATCGAGCCTACCGCGATGACCTTACCGTCTCCTAAAACGGCGATCCGGTCGCAGGCCGTGTAAAGGCTGTCCAGATCGTGGGTTACCATGAAAACGGTCAGCCCCAAAGTACGCTGCAGGGTCATGACCAGCTCATCGAAGTCGCCGGCGCCGATCGGATCGAGGCCCGAGGTCGGTTCGTCGAGAAAGACCAGTTCGGGATCGAGCGCGAGCGCACGCGCCAGCGCTACGCGCTTGATCATGCCGCCCGAGAGTTCCGACGGATAACGGTTGGCCACTTCCGGCTTGAGCCCGACCATGCCGAGCTTGGCGATGGTGATCTCATCGAGCAGGCGCTCGGAGACGTCGAGATATTCGCGCACCGGGAACTGGATGTTCTGGCGCACGCTCAGCGATGAGAACAACGCGCCGTGCTGGAACAGGATGCCCCAGCGCCGCTCGACCGCGCGGCGCGCCGCGAGATCGGCGCTGCCGAGATCAGTTCCCATCACCTCGATGCTGCCGTCGACCTTGGGAACGAGACCGATGATGGTGCGCATCAACACCGATTTGCCGGCACCGGACGGGCCGACGAAGCCCAGCACTTCGCCGCGCTTCACATCAAGATTGAGGCCGTTGAGCACACGCACCTTACCGCCGCCGAATTCGACGGTCAGATCGCGCACGCGGATGATTGCATCTCCGGGAGGTGCGGTCATTGCTATTTCCCGATCGATGCGAAGAAGATCGCGAAGATGCCGTCCATGACGATCACGAAGAAGATGCCCTTCACCACCGATGCGGTGGTGTGCTGACCGAGCGACTCGGCACTGCCGCGCACCAGCATGCCCTCGACGCAAGCGACGATGCCGATGACGATGGCCATGAACGGCGCCTTGATCATGCCGACCACGAAGTGATCGATGCTGATGGCGTCGCGCAGCCGCAGCAGAAACGCTTCCGGTTCGACGCCGCCGTAGAGCCACGCCACCAGCCCACCGCCGTAGAGCGCGGCCATCATGCCAAGGAACGTCAGCGCCGGCAGACCGATCACCAGCGCGATAATGCGCGGCAAGATCAGCACCTCGATCGCGTCGAAGCCCATCGTGCGCAGCGCATCGATCTCTTCGCGCATCTTCATCGAGCCGAGTTCGGCCGTGTAGGCGCTGCCGGAGCGGCCGGCCACCATGATCGCGACCAGCAGCACGCCGATCTCGCGCAGCACCAGGACGCCGAGCATATCGACCACGAATACATCGGCGCCGAAACGGCGGAAATGGAACAGACCCTGCTGGGAGATGATGCAGCCGATCAGGAACGTGATGAGCACGATGATCGGCACCGCGCGCCAGCACACCTGCTCCATGTGATGGACGATGGAGGTGAAGCGGAACCGCGACGGCTGACGGATGACAACCCACAACGCCATCAGCAGCGCGCCGACCATGTCGATGATGCCGATGAACGTATCGCCGATCTCGGCGACGCTGCGTCCGACCTTTTCCAGCATGCCGCGAATGGTGAACGGCTCGCGCTGTACCTGCGGCGCCTCCTTCACCCGGCGCACCTCGTCGACCAGCGTCGCGTAGTTGGGGGACAAGCCCGCGATGCGCAGTTCCGCGCCGGTGGTGATCAGGCTGCGGCTCAGCCGCTCGATCAGCCAGGCCCCGAACGTGTCGAGCCTGGCGATCTTGGACACGTCGATGAGGACGCGCTTGCTGCGGCTATTGAGTTGCTCAACCTCGCCGACCAGCCGCTCGAGATCCGGCGCGTATTGGGCGGTCCACGGCCCGGACGCATAGAGCGCAAGGGCATCGCCCTGCGTCATTCGCTCCAACGTCGGCCCGCCGCTTGCCATCTGCCCCTGCTTCGGATCACCCCGCACGTGTGGACGACTCGGGTCCATGGCTGTGCGGCATCGGCAATAACAGCCATAATTGTGTGCAAGGAGCAATCCCATACCGGGAAACTGCAAGCTTTTCGAATGACTTCGGCCAACTCCCTGCATCTTGTCGCCGCGATCGAGCGCTGGCCAATCGCGGGCAGCTTCACCATCAGCCGCGGCGCCAAGACCGAAGCGGCAGTGGTGGTCGCAACCGTGTCCGATGGAACGCACACCGGGCGCGGCGAATGCGTCCCCTACCCGCGCTACAACGAGACGCCTGAGGCAACGCTCGCCGCCATCGAAGCGATGGGTGCAAAACTGAACACAGGCCTCAGCCGCGCGGCCTTGCAGTCTGCGATGCCGGCCGGTGCGGCGCGCAATGCCCTCGACTGCGCGCTGGCCGATCTTGAAGCGAAAGCCAGCGGCCAGCGCATCTGGTCGCTGCTCGGCCGCGCCGCACCGCAGGCCTGCACCACCGCCTACACGATTTCGCTGGGGACGCCGGAGGTTATGGCCGAAGCGACGGCGCGCGCGGCGCATCGCGCGTTGCTGAAGATCAAGCTCGGCGGCGACGGTGATATCGAACGGATCGCCGCCGTCCGCAAGGCCGCGCCGAAATCGGAACTCATCGTCGATGCCAACGAGGCGTGGACCGCCGACACTCTTGAACGCCACCTCGCGGCCTGCGCCGACGCGGGCGTAACCATGGTCGAACAACCCCTGCCCGCCGGAAACGATGCCGCGCTTGCCCGCGTCAAGCGCCCGATTGCGGTATGCGCCGACGAAAGCGTGCATGATCGCAGGTCACTGTCTGGACTGCGCGAGCGTTACGACGCCATCAACATCAAACTCGACAAGACCGGCGGCCTGACCGAAGCGCTGGCGATGGCGGACGAAGCGGGCAAGCTCGGCTTCGGCCTCATGGTCGGCTGCATGGTTGCAACGTCGCTGGCGATGGCGCCGGCGATGCTGATCGCGCAAAAGGCGCGCGTGGTCGATCTCGACGGGCCACTGCTGTTGGCGAAGGATCGCGAGCACGGCCTGCGCTACGAAGACAGCCTCGTCTATCCGCCAGATAGCTTGCTCTGGGGGTAGAGCATGATCCCGAAAAGTGGATACCGGTTTTCGGATCAGATCATGCTCAATTAAAGACTCTAACCCGGTACACTCGAGTGATCGAGACGCCGCCGTAACACGGCAACCAGCACGGCGCCCACCAGCGCCTGCACGGCCATGATGTAGTATACGCCGTCGCCGAGCCGCGCGAACATAGCACCGACCAGAACCGTCACGCAGCCCGTGACTGCACCGCTGATCGCGACCTGATAGCCCTGCGCCGTTGCGATCACATGCGTCGGCGCCAGCCGCACCAGCAGCCCCACCGCGCCGAGGTGCGACATGCCGAAACTCAAGCCGTGCATGAGCTGAACCAGCGCGAGAACCGGCAGCGGCAATTCTTGCGCCGTCAGAACCCAGCGCAACGCGCAGCTGACCGCGCCGATCAGGAGCTGCGTCGCCGGTGAGATGGTGAAACGCGGCGACAGAGCGAATAGGATGATTTCCGCGATGACGCCGAGCGCCCACAGCGCTGCAATGGTGAAGCCGCTGTAACCCAACCCCTGCCAGACGATCGCCGAGAAGGTGTAATATGCGGCGTGGCTCGCCTGTATCAGCGCGACCAGAAAAATAGCGGCGAGGAAGAGCGGATTGCGCAACAGCGCCGGCGACGATGCCGGCTGCGCGGCATCGCCGGGAGCCTGGTCGATCCGCTGCAGCCCGAACGACGACACCATGTTCAGCACCGCCACCGCCACCAGCACCCAGATCAGGTTCTTGCCGTCGATCAGGTCGAGCATGGTGCCGCAGATCACCGTGCCGACGACGAAAGCGATCGACCCCCACAACCGCAGCGGCCCGTAATTAAGGCCGTAGCGGGCGACGCCCTTCAGCGCGTACCCGTCCGTCAGCGAGCTCAGTGGAATCCAGACGACCGTTGTCACCGAGAACACGATGAAGATCGCCAGCGGCTCGCGCAGCCAGCCGAGCGCGTAGAACCCGACCACCGTCAGCACGGAGCCGACAATCATGGTCGTGCGCAGGAGGTTGCGGCTCTCCGCAAAGCGCGTGATCAACGGCAGCACCGACAGACGCACCACCGACGGCACCGCGGTGATGATGCCGATCCATATCGCGTCGACGCCCACAGCCTTCAGCCACACCGGGAAGAATGGAAGGTAGGTACCGCCGAGCCCGACGATCGTGCTGTAGAATAGCGCCGTGCGAATCGCGAATCGGCGGGCGGCCGGGTCGCGTACGCCAGTGATTTTCGGCTCGAGCGTCATCAATTCAATTGCGATTCGCTGCGGATCATGATGATCGTTGTCATGGCTGATGCGCCGCTAGCAAGAGATTTGGAGGCGCAGGCTTGATGAGGATGGCTGCTAGACCCGATGGCTGACCCCGTTTTCGCTCTGTCGCCGATTTCCGCGCGCGGTTCGCTGCCAACGGAAGCCGACTACGATGCCATCCGCGAAGCCTTCATGGAAACCGCGCGCGGCCGCTGGTTCCTGAACGAGTACGCCAAACGCAACCGCAACGCCGACACCAACCTGGTGCTTGACGCCGTCTCGCGGCTGGAAGCCACCCTCGCCGCGCAGAAGCAGGAACAACAGCGCGACCGCACGCCAGAGATCATCGCCGCGATCCACGCGCTCGTAATCGAGGCCCGCAGCGAAGCCGCGGTTCTGATCTCGGTGCGCGATGCACCGGACGCCGACTCGCCGGCACTGAAGGGCGTGCGCGTGCTACACGAGATGGCATGGACGCTACGCGAGAGCGGCAGCGATGGCCGCATCCCGGATTTGCTCGGCAAGCAAGCCGATGCGATCGAGGAAGGCCTCAAGGCCGCGATCGACGACACCGCCCGCGATCACCTGCTCTCGGTTTTCGACCGGCTCGCCGGCGACGTCGAGGCGCTTGGCCAGGGCGGCCCGGCGGCTGCACCGGCTGCGTCCGCGCAGCAGCAAGCGTCGGCAGCCGCCGAGCCGCGACCAATACAGGAGACGGCAGCTGCTGCTCCCGAAACATCCGTTGCCGACATCGCCGCGTTCGACGATCCGCAAGCCGCGGAGCTTCAGGCCGTTGCCGAAGCGATGGCCGCCGACGATGCCGCCGAGGTCGTCACCGAACCTGAGGCACAGGCCGAGCTTTCCACTCCGCCAACCAGCGTCGCGGCTGCGAGCGGCACTTCTCCCCGCCCTGATCTGACACCGGCCGGCTACGTCACCATCGAGGCCGTCAGCGACGAAGCGATGGAAGTGACCTGGGATGAACCCGAGGCGGACGTACCCGACGAGGTGGCGGACACGATAGCGGCCGTCAACGTGCTGCAGCCCGCTCCGGCAACGGCAGCGCCGGATCCCGTGGCTCCTCCGCCGCCGCCTGAGCCAATGCTTGCCTCTGCCGCGTCGACCGAGCGGATGGCTGCGCTCGAAGCAGCGATCATGGCGCAGGCCGAGCAGCCCTCAGCTCGGCTGCAGCCTGAGAGCGAAGCGACGGCAACGCTGGCTAAACCTGCCGGCATCTCGCTCGGCGCCGCGCTGCTGGAGAAGGGCATCGTCGCCCGGCCGGATGCACCGCGCGGCGATCCGCTGGCGCCGTTCAAGCGCATGACCCAGGCCGAACGGGTCGCTTTCTTCTCCTAAGCGATCGTCAGACGATCAGCCGGGCATACAGGTCGGCGTCGACGTTGCCACCCGACAGCACGATCACCGCGGTCTTGCCCTTGGCGTCGATGCGCCCCGCGAGCAGCGCCGCCAGCGCTACCGCCCCGCCCGGCTCCACCACGAGCTTCAGCTCGCGATAGACGAACGCCATCGCACGGCCCACTTCCTCGTCGGTGGCGGTCACACCGCCGGCCAGCAGCACCCGATTGATCGCAAACGTGATCGCGCCGGGCATCGGCGCCATCAGCGCGTCGCAGATCGTTTGGCCACCGCCGGTGCTGAGCGGCTGGCGTTCGCCGGCCTTCAGCGAGCGGGCGTGATCGTCGAAGCCGTCGGGCTCGGCGGTCATGATCAGCGTATCCGGAAATGCGGTTTTTACAGCGACGGAGATACCGGCAATGAGCCCGCCGCCGGACGCGGGCGCCGACACGATATCCGGCACCACGCCCAATGCGGTGAGGTCTTCGGCAATCTCGCGGCCAATCGTCCCTTGCCCCGCAATCACCTTCGGATCGTCGAACGGTGGCACCAGCGTCGCGCCGTTTTTGCCGGCGATCTCGCGTGCGATCGCCTCGCGGTCCTCGCGCAAGCGATCGTAAAGCACGACTTCGGCGCCATAAGCTTTCGTGCGTTCGCGCTTCGCCCGCGGCGCATCCGCCGGCATCACGATGGTGGCGCGCATGTTCAGCAGCGCAGCAGCGGCAGCGACACCCTGCGCATGATTGCCGGACGAGAACGCCACGGCGCCATCGGCGCGGGCGCTGCGCGGAATCGACGACAGCTTGTTGAAGGCGCCCCGGAACTTGAACGAACCGGTTCGCTGCAACAGCTCCGGTTTCAGGAAAATGCGACCGCCCGTGATGGCGTCGAGCTCGGGCGACGACAGCAAGGGCGTGCGCACTGCGTAGGGCTTGAGCGTCCGCGCTGCGGATTCGATATCGGTGATGGTGACGGGAAGTGAACTGAGATCAGGCATGAGCGCGTTTTACGCGCCGGGTGTCGGCGATGCAACGCCGGATCAGTTCCGGAGAAACTTGAACTTGAACCTGACCTGCGACGCACGCTTGAGCATCGCCTTGATCGAGCGCCGGCGATGGGTGCGGTGATCCGCGATCAGCACGCGATTGACGTTGTCGACGAAGATGCGGGCGCACGCTTCCCACGAATGCTGGAGAGCAAACTCGCGACAGGCCTCATGCGGGATTTTGAGGGCTGCCAGCGCGGCCGAGCGCAGGTCCTCGCTCAGCACCCCAACCGGCGAATCGCCAATGACATCCTTCGGGCCTGTCACCGGCAGTGCGGCGACGGGAACGCCGCTGGCCAGTGCTTCCAACAACACCAGGCCGAACGTATCGGTCTTGCTCGGAAACACGAACACATCTGCGGCGGAGTAGGTCTTGGCCAGGGTCTCGCCGTGCTGGGCTCCGGGAAACACGGCGTCCGGATACTTGCGTTGCAGTTCTTCGCGGGCCGGGCCGTCCCCGACTACGACCTTGGTGCCGGGAAGATCGAGCGACAGAAATGCCTCGAGATTCTTTTCGACCGCGACACGGCCGACGCAGAGAAAAATCGGCCGCTGCAATCCGAGATCGACATCGCGCGGACGGAAGAGGTTCGCATCGACGCCGCGCGGCCAAAGGACAATGTTTTTGAACCCGCGGCCGCGCAATTCGTCGGCGAGCGCCGGTGTTGCCGCCATCACCGCGTGGCTGGCGCCATGGAAATAGCGCAGGCAAGCCCAGATCCACGACTCCGGAATCGGCGCACGGGCGGAAATGTATTCAGGGAAGCGGGTGTGAAAACTCGTCGTGAACGGCAGGCCGTGGCGGCGGCAGTAGCGCCAGACCCAGATGCCGATCGGCCCTTCGGTCGCAATATGAATGCTGTCGGGATTGGCTTCCTCGATCATGCGCGCGATCTTGCCCATGCTCGGGATCGCGATGCGCAAATCGGGATAGCTCGGCAGTTCGACGGTGCGGAACGTCTCGGGCGTCAGGAAAACGACCTCATCGCCCAGCGAGCGGGCGGCCTCCGCCATCATGGTCAACGTGCGGACGACGCCGTTGACCTGCGGATGCCAGGCATCGGTTGCGATCAGAATGCGCATGGGTGAAGACCTTGGATGAGCGGCCTCAAGCCGCGTGCGCCTCGACGACGGCGGCGACCGGCTTCGGCCGCTGCAGCAACGGCTGCGTCCAGGTGATGATTTCGAAGCGGCCGTCCTCGTGCTCGGCCAGCGCCGTGCAGCTCTCGACCCAGTCGCCGCAGTTCATGTAGCGAATGCCCTGCTCGTCGCGGATCGTGGCGTAGTGAATGTGGCCGCAGATCACGCCATCGGTTTCATGACGGCGCGCTTCGGCAGCGAGCGTCTTCTCGAATGCGCCGATGTAATTGACGGCGTTCTTGACCTTCTGCTTCGCCCACTGCGACAGCGACCAGTACGGCTTGCCGTACCAGCGGCGGAACATGTTGACGAGCCGGTTCATGCGAATGGCGAAATCGTAGGCGCGATCGCCGAGATGCGCGAGCCAGCGCGCGTTCTGCACCACGAGATCGAAGATGTCGCCGTGGATGACGAGATACCGCTTGCCGTCGATTCCGGTATGCACCGTATGTTCGACGACCTCGATGCCGCCGAAGTGCGTGCCGTAGTAGTTGCGCAAAAACTCGTCGTGGTTGCCGGGAACGTAGATGACGCGGGCGCCCTTGCGCGCCTTGCGCAGCATCTTCTGCACGAAGTCGTTGTGCGACTGGGGCCAGAACCAGTTCACCTTCAACGCCCAGCCATCGACGATATCTCCGACGAGATAGATCGTGTCGGCATCGTGATGCTTGAGGAAGTCGAGGAGGCGCTCGGCTTGCGAGCCACGTGCGCCGAGGTGAACATCCGAGATAAACAAGGTGCGGAAGCGCCGTTCCTGACCACCTTCACCTGTCAAATCATCGCGTCCCATGAACCGGCTGGTAGCCGATTCCGATGACAGGCCAATGACATGCTACGCTGCAAAAGGGACGGCCGTTCGCTCGAAACAAACGAGCGTGTAGATGCCGAACGGCGCAACTTTCCGCCGCTCCACCAGGATAGCGTTGGTCTTTGATTGCGCCCACGCCTGCAGGCGGGAGAACGGAAACTCGGGGCGCAGGCCCAGTCCGCGGGTCTTCTGGGCGGCCCAGCGCTCGACCGCGGCGGCGACGCCGACTTCCGAATACAAATGGTTAACGAGAATGATGCGGCCGCCCGGCTTCACCACGCGGTGGCACTCGGAGAGCACCTGCTCGGGATTCTCGACCAGCGTGATGACGAACTGGGCAACGACGCAATCGAACGTCGCGTCGGCAAACGTCATGTTGTGCGCATCCATCTGCTGCACGCTTTTGACGTAGGGGTAGCGGCCACTGTTCATCTTGGCGCGCGCCTTTTCCAGCATCGGCGCGCTGAGATCGATGCCGGTGATCTCGGTGGTGCGATCGTAATCGTCGAACGAGAGGCCGGTGCCGACGCCGACTTCGAGAATCTTGCCGCCCACTGCCCGGGCTGCTGCGGCCGCGGCGCGTCGCCCCTTCACCATGATCGGTCCGCAGACCGCGTCGTAGATCGGCGCCCAGCGGGCATAAGCGGTTGCAACGGTGGAAGTCTCAAGGTCGGGTGTGGTCATTGCGCCATCGCTGAATCACATGATCTTCACAAGAAAATCCGGATAACAGCGGAGTACGACAGTCTCGCGACAGTGGTCGCGGAGTTGTCACATAACCGGTCAGCGGTCGAAGGCGTGGAAGTGATGGACCGGCCCGTGGCCGTGCCCAACGTTCAGGCGATCGGCGGCGGCGATTGCTGCGCTGACATAGGCCTTGGCGGTGCGCACCGCTTGTTCCAGCGGTTCATCTTTGGCGAGGCCCGCGGCAATCGCGGACGATAGCGAGCAGCCGGTGCCGTGGGTGTTCTTGGTCGCGATGCGCGGCGCCGCGAGCCGGAGCACCGGCGCGCCGGCGCGATAGAGATGATCGACGCTCGTAGGCTCCTCGCCGTGCCCGCCCTTGATCAGCACGGCGGGGCAGCCGAGCGCGAGCAGCCCCGCGCCCTGCGCATCGACCTCCGCGTCGGTTGTCGCGATCGGCGCGTCGAGCAGTGCCGCCGCCTCCGGCAAATTCGGCGTGATGATACTGGCGACTGGAATCAAAACCGAGCGCACCTGATTGATCGCGTCGGACGACAGCAGGCGATCGCCGGAGGTCGCGATCATGACCGGATCGACGACGACGTGTTTCGCCTTCCAACGCTTCAGGCCATCGACGATGGCTGAGATGATATCCTGCCGCGACACCATGCCGATCTTCACCGCCGCCACGTCGAGATCGCTGAACACGGCGTCGATCTGCGCAGTGACGAAATCGGCCGGCACGTCGTGAATGCCGGTGACACCCTTGGTGTTCTGCGCGGTGAGCGCGGTGATCACCGACGCGCCGTAGACGCCGCAGGCCGCGAACGACTTCAGGTCGGCCTGAATGCCTGCGCCGCCGCCGGAATCCGATCCGGCAATGGTGAGAGCGATGGGGATCGGCACGCGGTTATCTCCGAGAAGCGCGGATGACCATACCCAGTGCTATCGCCCCGGGCCGCGGCTATCAAGGTAGCGAAAGGTGGTTGCCACCTGCCCCCGATTTGGGCTCAATGGCCGCCAAATCACGTCAAAACGCCGCGTCCGGGAGATGGCCATGGTCCCCTTTTTCGTTCAGTTCAAGTGCAAGCTCGGCCAGTCCTACGCGGTGGCCAATGCGCTCGCGGAAGCCGAGATCGCGTCGGAAATCTACTCCACCGCCGGCCACTACGATCTGCTGGTGAAGTTCTATGTGGAGAAGGAAACCGACATCGGCCACTTCGTGAACGAGAAGGTGCAGACCATCCCCGGCATCCAGGACACCCACACCATCATCACGTTCAAGGCGTTCTGATCTGATTACTCTGCCGCCTCGGTGACCTTCGCCGCCTTCGTCACCGGCGCATCTGGATCGGCCTCGTCGTCGGCCATAGCCGCGATCGGTGCGATCGGGATTTCACGCAGGCGTTTCAGTCCGAGATAGCGCTCGCGCAGGATGACGAAGATGCCGGCGCTGGAGACGATCAGCGCACCGACGACGACATAGGCGGTCGGCACTTCGCTGAAGATCAGATAGCCGAAGATGAACGCCCAGATCATCGCCGTGTAGTCGAACGGCGCGAGGAACGACGCCGGCGCGTGGCGATAGCTGTCGGTGAAGAACATCTGGCCGAGGCCACCGGAGATGCCGATGCCGAGCAGCACGGCCCAGTCGAACCACGACACCGGCATGGTCCAGCCGAACGGCAAGGTCACCAGCGACACGATCATCACCAGCAGTGTCATCAGGATCACGATCGAGGAGGTGCTCTCGGTCGCGGTGAGACGGCGAATCTGGATGGTGGCGCCGCCCGAGGTGAAGGCGTTGGTGAACGCGAGACCAAGGCCAACGATCATCGTCCAGGTCAGCGCGGCGTGATCTTCCAGATGCGGATAGAGCATCACGATGATGCCGGAGAAGCCGAACGCCACCGCCGACCAGCGATAGACGTGCACCTTTTCCTTCAGGAACAGGTACGCGAAGATCACGGTGATCAGCGGTGCGAGGAATGCGATCGCGGTGACGTCGGCGAGCGGCAGCCGGGCCAGCGCGCCGAAGGTGCAGAAGATGCCGACGACGCTGAACGTGCCGCGCACGAGGTGATCGCCGGGCCGCTTGGTGTGAAAGGCGCTGCGCAGTTGTCCGCGGAAACCGAACCAGATCAGGATCGGCAGGAGCGCGAACAGCGAACGGAAGAAAACGACTTCACCGACCGGATAGGCGCTGCCGAGGTAGCGCGCCTGCGCCCCCATCAGCGAGAACATCAGCGTAGAGGCAATCTTGAGCGAGACGGCGCGGATGACGTTCATCGGCCCGGGAAACGATCCTTGAAGGGTCAGGGAAAAAGAAAAAGCGGCAGAAACCTGCCGCCAGTCCCTGATTCGGGTTCAACGCTTTTTCTTGACGCGGAGCGGTGAGCCGCCCCGTCCGAATGGGCGCTAGAAATCATGCTTTGGGCCACGCGAGAAGAGCCGTGAGCACATAGCCCTATGCGTATACCAGCACTTTGGTGGCGTTTCCGGCGGTCAGGAACCCGCCTTCTTCTTCGCCGGCCGCAGCGGTCCGTCACGCGCCGGCAGCGACTTCAGGTAGACAGCCATGGCCTGCCGGTCCGCGGGCGTCAGCTGGGCCGTATTGCGAATGACCTTCGCCATGACGCCGCCGGTGGTGTCGCCGTCCGGCGTCTCGCCGGTCTCGAGGAAGTAGGCGAAGTCCTTTTCGCGCCAGCTACCGAGCCGCTTCTGGGTGATGTTCGGCACCCAGCCCTCGCCTTCCGGATTGGGACCCCCGGCATAGCGCTGCGACGCAACGATGCCGCCGAGCGGATTGCGCGGGCTGTGGCACTCAGCGCAGTGGCCCCACCCGTTCACGAGATAGGCGCCGCGATTCCATTCGGCGGATTGCTTCGGATCGGGCTCGAACGGCTTGTCGGCGAAGAACAGGAGTTTCCAGCCGCCGACGTTGCGGCGGATGTCGAACGGGAACGGCAGCTCATGCGGGCGCACCTTGCCGGAGAGCGGCGGCAGCGTCTTGATGAAGGCAAACAGGTCGCGCACGTCTTCGGTTTTGGCGAGGCGGTACGAGCCGTAGGGAAACGCCGGGAAGTAATGCTCGCCCGACGGCGAGGTGCCTTTCAGCACCGCGGTGACGAACTGCGCCTCGGCCCAGTTGCCGATGCCGTTCTGCGGATGCGGCGAGATGTTCGGTGCGTAGAACGTGCCGAACGGCGACGGCAGCGCGAGACCGCCGCCCAGCATCTTGCGATCCTCGCCGGGCACCGCATGGCAGGATGCGCAGCCGCCGGCATTGAACACCGTTTGCCCGTTGGCGACATTGGGCGTGTAGGCCGGCAGCGCGCTCGCCGGGATTGTGCCGGGGATCGTCACCACCCAGTAGACGCCGAACCCGATGATCGCTGCAGCGACCGCCAGCATCAGAAGTTTTCGGATCATGGGTGGTCCTCGAAAATCAGACTGAGGGAAAATCAGCTCAAATATCCAACCGCGAGGTTAGGAGAGAAATTCCATCATCGCAAATCCTCGTGAACGGGATTCAGCGCTCAACCCACGCCCAAACGAAGGGGCGCGCAAACAAAAAGAGCGGACGCCCCTCGCATCCGCTCTTTCGTGTCGTTCTGTAGCCTTATGTCTCAGCTCTTGAGACGGAAACCTTCGTGGCACGAACCGCACTGCTTGCCGATCGTCGGCAGGGTTGCCTTCAGCGAGTCGAGATCCTTGATCTTGGCTTTGGCTTCGGTGACGGCCTTGCCGAACGCCGCCACTTCCGCATCGAAACCGGCCTTGTTCTCCCAGATCTTCGGCGAGGGCTGGAAATCGCCTTCGGCCTTCAGACCCTTGGTGCTGTCCACATAAAGCGCGCCCATCTTCTTTGCCGAATCGTCGAGGACGTTCAGCGCAGCGTCGATGGCGGCCTGATCGTACGGCTTGTCGCCCTTTGCCGTCGCGCTCAGAACCGTGCCGAGGTTCTTTCCGTTGGCCTTCATCAGCGCCGAGCGCTGAGCGACCAAATCCTGCTGCGCGGCGACCACGCCGACGCCCAGCAGCAACGTTCCCACAATCACAACCCCACGTATCATCGGCCGGTTCTCCCTCTCGAAAAATCGAATTGCGCAACGAATGTTGGCGACTGCCAGAAGCCGAACCGTCCGATTCAAGGTCGGGCGGACCTGACCACTATACCCTAAAACCCTAGAACCAATCTAATATTCCAGCCATATTCTTACAAACGATGACGTTTCTGTTGCTCGGCGATGGCCATCCACACCCTTTCGGACGTGGCGGGCATATCGATGTGATCGATCCCGTACTCCCGGTTGAGGCCCTCGATGATGGCGTTGACCACCGCCGGACATGATCCGATGGCGCCGGCCTCACCTGCCCCCTTTACGCCCAGCGGGTTGGTCTTGCAGGGGACGTTGTTGGTCTCAAACTGAATCGACGGTCCGTCTGCCGCCCGCGGCAGCGCGTAATCCATGAACGTGCCGGTCACGAGCTGGCCGCTGGCGTCGTAGACGGCCTGCTCCATCAGCGCCTGACCGATGCCCTGCATGGTGCCGCCATGCACCTGGCCGGCCAGCAGCAGGGGATTGAGGGTGACGCCGAAGTCATCGACGATGACGTAGTTGACCACCTTGATGACGCCCGTCGCGGGATCGATCTCGACTTCGGCCACGTGAGTGCCGTTCGGATAGGTGCCATCGGCGCTCGAGAATTTCTCGCTCGCGACGAGCTTCGACTTGTCGCTCGCACGCCTGGCGATGTCCGCGAACGAGATCGAGCGATCGGTGCCCACGACTTTGATCGCGCCGTCGCTGATCTCGAGATCGCCGACGCCGGTCTCCAGCGCTTCGGCGGCAATCTCCTTCAACTTCGCGCCGAGCTTGCGCGTCGCGCGCTCGACACTGACGCCGCCTGACGGAATCGAGCTCGATCCGCCGGTGCCGAGGCCCGTCGCGACCTGATCGGTGTCGCCCTGGATCATGTGCACACGGTCGGCCGTGATGCCGAACTGGTCGGCAATGATCTGCGCATAAGCGGTGAGATGCCCCTGCCCGCTCGACTGCGTACCGATCAGCACGGTGACGTCGCCATTGGCATCGAGGCGCACGTCGGCAACTTCCTCGCCCATGGTGCCGCAGACCTCGACGTATGAGGCCAAGCCGATGCCGCGCACGAGGCCGTCCTTCTTCGCGGCCTTCGCGCGCTTCGGAAACTCCTTCCAGCCGGCGACGTCCTGCGCGCGCTTAAGGTGCGCGGCGAAGTCGCCGGAATCGTAGACCTTCGCGGTTGCGGTCGTGTATGGCAGCGCGCGCGGCGGAATGAAGTTCTTGCGGCGGATGGCGTCCGGCGTCATGCCGAGCTTGCGCGCGGCCGCGTCAACGAGACGCTCGACGACATAAGCGGCCTCGGGGCGGCCCGCGCCGCGATAGGCGTCGACCGGCACCGTGTTGGTGAAGATCGCGCGCACGCGGCAATGGAACGCCTGGATGTCGTAAAGGCCCGGCAGCATGCCGGCGCCGCCGTAGGGAATGTACGGGCCGAAGGTCGACAGATACGCGCCCATGTCGGCGATCAGATCGACGTCCATCGCGAGAAACTTGCCGTCCTCCGCCAGCGCCATCCGCGCGGTGGTGACGTTGTCACGGCCCTGGGCGTCGCCGAGGAAATGTTCGCCGCGCTCGGATACCCACTTCACCGTCTTCTTCAGCTTGCGCGCGGCGAGTGCGGCAAGCGCATACTCACGATATGGGAACAGCTTGGTACCGAAACCGCCACCGACATCGGGGCAGATCACGCGCATCTTCTCGACCGGAATCTTCAGAATATTCTGGCAAAGAATGTCGCGCAGACGATGGCTGCCCTGGCTGCCGATCGTCAGCGTGAGATGATCGCCCTTGGCGTCGTACTCGGCGACGACCGCGCGGGTCTCCATGTAGTTGGTGACGATGCGCGGATTGACGATGGTGATCTCGGCCGTGGCGTGGGCCTTCGCAAAAACCGCGTCGACCGCCTTCTTGTCGCCGATGGCGGTGTCATAGAGCACGTTGCCCGGCTGATCGGCCCACACCGGCGGAGCATCTTTCTTCACAGCGTTCTTGACGCCGGATACCGATGGCAACGGCTGCCAGTCGATCGTCAGCGCCTCGACCGCGTCGCGCGCTTCGGCGACAGAGGTTGCCACGACGAACGCGACCGCATCGCCGACGTGACGCACCTCATTGCTGACGAGGATGGGATAAGGCGGGGTGATGAACTTGCCGTCCGGCAATTCGAACAGGCACGGCAGATTGCCGAGATCGCGCACGTCTTCGTGCGTATAGACCGCGGCGACGCCCGGCATCGCCCGCGCAGCCGCAGCGTCGATCTTGAATTTGGCGTGCGCGTGCGGCGAGCGCACCATCAAGGCGTGCAGTTCACCGCCGGGCGAGTGATCGTCCGTGTAGCGGCCCTTGCCGCGAATGAGAGGATCGTCTTCCTTGCGCCGAACGCTCTGGCCGACGCCGAATTTCACGGGTGCCATTGTCACTCCGAACTGTTTTCTGATGCAGATCGTCTGCTTCTGGTGGGATATTCTGCAGCGGATCGGACCGCCGCGCAAACCGCTTTACCGCCGAATTAATGTGGTCAGCCAGCGCCTGCCAAACAAGAGCATGATAAGCACGCCATAGACGATGGCACCGATCACGATCAGGATACCAAGCGTCGCCTCCTCGCGCAGCGCGATCCCCTGCAAGGTCCCGGCAAGCCACCGCTCCGCGCCCCACAGCGCCGCGGCCAGGACAACGCCCGCAATCACGAACTTGTCGAGCGAGCGCGCGAACGCGCCATCGACCTCAAGGTGACCGCCGCGAATGGCGAGACCAATCACCAGCAGCAGGTTAACCCACGCGCCGATGGCGGTGGCAAGCGCCAGCCCGATCTGCGCCAGCGCGCCGACAAGCGCGATCTTCAGCGTGACGTTGACCGCGACGCCGGCCAGCGCCGCCTTCATCGGCGTCGCCGTATCCTTGCGTGCGAGAAATGTCGCAACCGCGCTGCGGATGAGAACGAACGGGATCAGCCCAACCGCGTAGGCCGCAAGCGTTGCGCCTGCTGCAGCAGCGTCGGCCTTGGTGAAGGCGCCGCGCGCGAACATCGCGCGCATGATCACGTCCGGCACCGTCAGGAATGCCGCGACGAACGGCACGGAAAACAGGAGCGTAAAGTCGAACGCCTTGCGCTGCGAGGCCATCGCTCCGGCGCGGTCGCCGGATGTGAGCTGCCGCGACATCTCCGGCAAGAGCACCGTACCGATAGCGATGCCGATGACGCCGATCGGCAGTTGGTTCAGCCGGTCCGCATAGTAGAGCGCGGACAGCGCACCGGCCGCGAGGAAGGTCGCGATGATGGTGTCGGCGAACAGCGCCACTTGCGTGCCCATTGAGCCCAGGGTCGCGGGCCCGAGCGCACGGAAGAAGCCGCGCACGTCCTCGTCGAGCTTCGGCTTTGAGAACCCAGGCAGGATGCCGTTGCGCTTGGCGTCGCCTGCGAGCAGCAGGAATTCGAGCACGCCAGCGACGAGCACGCCCCATGCCGCCGCGTGGCCTGCGGTCGGGAAGAACACCGCGAGCGCCAGCGCCGTCATCATCGAGATGTTGAGCAGGATCGGTGCGGCCGCCGCCGACGCGAAGCGGTGCATCACGTTGAGCATGCCGCTGTAGAGCGTCACCAGCGTGATCAGCAGCAGATAGGGAAACGTGATCCGCGTCAGCGTCACGGCGAGCTCACCGCGCTGCGGGTCGTCGGCAAAGCCAGGCGCCAGAACGCGGATCAGCTGCGGCATGAACAGCCACGCGACGGCCAGAAGGATCACCTGCACGATCAAGAGCAGAGTGAAGATGCGGTTGGCGAACAGCCGCGCCGATGTATCACCGCCGCTGCCATGGACGTGCGCATAGGCCGGCACGAAGGCTGCGTTGAACGCGCCTTCCGCAAAGATTGCCCGGAAATGGTTGGGAAGCCGCAGTGCGACAAAGAACGCGTCTGCGATCGGGCCGGCGCCGAGGATCGCCGCCAGCATGATGTCACGGGCAAAGCCCGTGAGCCGCGAGAGCAGCGTAAATCCGCCGACGGTGAAAATGCGTCCCAGCATCGATCTAGTGGAGTGGATTTGACATTCGCTGACTACCTCGCGGCGACTCATGATGCGAATGTCAAATCCAAAACTCCACTAGAATCTTAAATTTGCTAGTGGTCTTTCGATCCTGACATTCGCAGGAGCGACCGCTGAACTCGAGGCGAATGTCAGGATCGGACCACTAGTTTTCTAGCCTAGGCAGCAGGCCAGAAAAACGCCGAAATCAGGCCGAAAGCGCGCCGCGCACAGCCTTGATGATCCGGTCCTGTGTCGCTTCATCCAGATACGGATGCATCGGTAGGCTGATGACCTCGGACGACAGCTTTTCCGACACCGGGAGGCCATTGCCCGCGACGGGGTACTGCCGATAGGCGGCCTGCTGATGAAGCGAGCGGGCGTAGTAGATCGCCGTCGGCACACCCTGCGCCTTGAGCTGTTCAGCAAATGCATCCCGATCGGCGCCGGCAGGCAGGCGGATGGTGTAGGACGCCCATGTCGACGTGCGATCTTCGGCGATACGCGGCACGGTCACGACGTCGCTCAGTTCGCGGGTATAGCGCGCTGCGACCGCATTGCGGGCGACGATCTCGTCGTCGAATATTTTCAGTTTCTCGATCAGGATGGCAGCCTGGACGGTGTCGAGCCGGCCCGTGATCCCGAGCCTGACATTGTCGTACTTGTCCGAGCCCTGGCCATGAACGCGGATGCTCCGCAGGATATTCGCGAGTTCGTCGTCTTCGGTGAAGATCGCGCCGCCGTCGCCATAGCACCCGAGCGGCTTGGCCGGGAAGAAACTGGTCGTCGTTGCGTGACCCAGCGTTCCCAGCTTGCGCCCCTTGTAGAGGGCACCGAAGCTTTGCGCCGCATCGTCGAGAATGAACAAACCTTCGGCTTTCGCCACCTCCGCGATTGCATCGTGATCGGCGCTCTGGCCGAACAGATCGACCGGGATCACGGCACGTGGCTTGAGGCCAAGCTTCTTCGCGGTGGCGATGCCACTCCGCAGCGACGCTGCCGACATGTTGAACGTCGCCTCATCGACATCGACGAACACCGGCGTCGCACCCGCCCGGGCGGCCGGCGATGCCGTGGCGCAGAAAGTGAACGACGGGCAGAACACCGCATCGCCCGGCCCCACACCCTTCGCCATCAAGGCCATGACGATGGCATCGGTGCCGTCCGCACAGCTGATGACATGCTTGGCGCCGCAATAAGCGGCGAGATCGTTCTCGAAACGAGCAACCTCCGGACCGCTGACAAACTGGCAATGCGTCAGGACGCGCGCAACCGCATCGTCGATCTTCGAACCGAGCCGCCGGCGCTGTGCGGCGATATCGATGAACGGCACGGGGTCTGGACGAAGATGCTGGTTCATATGACTTTCAGTTCAGAGAGATCGGAGGATTAGCCGGCGACGACGCGCGGTCCCTTCCGGGACGATGACGCAGCCGCAGACACAGGCGCCTGGAGACACTGGATCGCGATCTCGAGGCTGGCGACGGCCTGCTCGCCGGTGACGGCAGGCGTCGAACCGTTCTTCACGGCGTCTATGAACGCGAGCAACTCGGCGCGCAGCGGCTCGTCGTGACCGACCGAGAGATGACGCATCGAATAGCTGCCGTCCGGCTGGAAACCGAAGCACTCGGTAACCTGACGCGTCAGCAGATCGCCCATCACGTATTTGCCGCGGGTTGCGACGGTGACGTTGCGCGCCTTGAACGGCGTCAGCCAGTTGGTGTTGATATGCGCGAGCACGCCGGAGGCGGTACGGAACTGCAGCAGCGCGATGTCCTCGCGCTCGGCGACGGCGCTCGAGAGTTGCGGCTGCACATCGATGATGTCGGATTCGGTGAACCAGCGGATCAGATCGATATCGTGCACGGCGAGGTCGATCACCACACCGACATTCGACATGCGCGGCGGGAACGGACCAACCCGGGTGATGGCGATCGACAGGATGTCTTCGCCCTTGATCGCGTTCTTGATCGCGGCGACCGCCGGATTGAAGCGCTCGACGTGTCCCGCCATCAGCGTGACGCCGGCCTTGCGCGCAGCTTCGACGATCTCAACGCCCTCCTCGACAGTCGAAGCGATCGGCTTCTCGACGAGAACGTGAATACCCTTGGCGATGCAGGCGAGCGAAATCTCGTGATGCAAGTGGGTGGGGGCGGCCACAGTCACGGCGTCGACGCCGGCCGCGAGCAATTCATCCATGCTGGTGAAGGTGCGGCAGCCGATAAACTCCTCGGCGCGCGCGCGATGGGCCTGCAGCGGGTCGGCGATGCCAGTCAGCGAGACGCCGGGCAGGCCTGCGAGCACGCGCGCGTGGTTGCTTCCCATCACGCCCGCGCCAATGACACCGATCCGCAGCTTTGCCTCGCCCGATGCGGACGCCTTTTGGCCGGAACTCATGCAGCAAATCCCCGATATGGCAGAACCGTGACTGCCATTCCCGGCCGCTTCCTAGCACGGCAACCGGCGAGTGGCGAACATCACGGTGGGGCCCTCAAACACGTTTTGATTCAAAGAATTACACGCCGAATGCCTGGTTTTTACAAGACATTCCAAGGGGCACGGCCCCCGTTGAGGAGCCCGCTCACTCGGCCGCGCGTGCCGATCCGGGCAGCGGCAGGGTCAGGCCGGCGGATGCCGCGTCGGCAACAAACGCCTTCACGCATGCGAAGGTCAAATCCTCGCCGCTCTGGGTGCCGAGACCCGGCATCTTCTGCAACACATCGGCCGGCGCGGTCACGATATGGCAGCCCATGTCGTGCGCCTCAATCACGTTGAAGGCTTCGCGGGTCGACGCCCAGATGATCTCGACATTCTTCGTCGCACGCGCCCGCTTCACCGCATCCGCAACAATTGGGCGATAGTCGATGCCGACATCACCGAGACGGCCTGCGAACACCGACACGCACGCAGGCGCGCCGCCATCGAGCGCAGCCACCGCCTTCTCCACCTGCTCGGAGGTGAAGATCGCCGTCATGTTGACCTTGATGCCCTCACGCGAGAGCGTGCGTACCGCGTCGAACAGCATTTCACCCCGCGTCGTCATCACCGGAATCTTGGCGTAAACGTTCTTGCCCCACGACGAGATGAAGCGCGCCTGCGCGATCATCTCCTGCTCGTCGTCCGAGATCACCTCGAACGAGATGTGCCGGTCGGGCACCGCCGCCACGAGCTCATGCGCGTATTTGACGTAGTCGGTGACGCCGGCCTTCTTCAACAGCGACGGATTGGTGGTGAAGCCCGAAATCCAGGCGTTCTTGGCCATCGCAACGATTTGCGCCTTGTCGGCGCCATCGGTGAACAGTTTGACTTTCAGCGACTTGAGATCGACGGCCATTGGCAGGCTCCGGGATGTGTCAAAGCGTTCTACGCCCCCTGCCCTTGGGCCGCAACGGGAGTCTCAGGAGCGGCGATAGTCGTCCTCAAGCCGGACGATGTCGTCCTCGCCGAGGTAGCTGCCGGTCTGGACCTCGATCAGTTCCAGCGGGATCTTGCCGGGGTTCTCGAGGCGATGGACAGCGCCGATCGGGATGTAGATCGACTCGTTCTCATGTACGACCTTCTGCATCTCGTTGACGGTGACGAGGGCGGCGCCGCGCACCACGATCCAGTGCTCGGAGCGATGGTGATGCTTCTGCAACGACAGACGGCCGCCCGCCTTGACTATGATGCGCTTGACCTGGTGGCGCTCGCCGTTGTCGAGCGACTGGTACGAACCCCACGGACGATGCACCTTGATGTGATCCTCGGTGACCTGCGGCGCAACGCCCTTGAGCTTGGTCACGAGACGCTTGAGGCCGTTGGCATCCTTCTGACGCGACACCAGTACAGCATCCTGCGTCGCGACGACGACGAGATCGTCGACGCCTTCAAGCGCCACCAGCAACTTGTCGGTCGCGACGTTGCAGTTGCGCGAGTCTTCGAACACGGCCGTACCCTGCGCGGCGTTGCCCTGCGCATCCTTTGCCGACAACTCCCAGACCGCGTGCCAGCTTCCGACATCCGACCAGCCGCACGACACCGGAATGACCGCCGCTTGTGCAGTCTTTTCCATCACCGCGTAGTCGATCGAGATCGGCTTCGCCGCCGAGAACGTGTCGGTATCGAGCGTGACGAAGCCGAGATCGCGCCCGGCCTTTTCGATCGATGCACTAACCGTCGCGACGCTGTCCGCATCGACGCGGGCATATTCGTCGAGCAGCATCTGCGCGCGGAACATGAAATTGCCGCTGTTCCAGAGGTAGCCGTCCGCGACGTAACCCGCGGCGGTTGCCGGATCTGGCTTCTCGACGAAGCTCGCAACGACCTTGACGTCGCCATCGATCACAGCGCCGGGCCGGATGTAGCCGTACTCGGTCGCCGGCCGCTCCGGCCGGATGCCGAAGGTGACGATCTTTCCGGCATCGGCGGATGCGTGACCCTTGCGGCAGGCATCGACGAATGCGGCGTTGTCTTGAACGACGTGATCGGCGGCGAGCGCCAGCACCACCGCATCTTCGCTGCGCGTCAGCGCGAACGCAGCGCCCGCGGCAATCGCGGGTCCGGAGTCGCGGCGTGCCGGCTCCAGCAGAATATCGGCCTCGCGGCCGATTTCGGCGAGTTGCTCACGCACCATGAAGCGATAGCCGGTATTGGTAATGACGATCGGCCTGTCGAACAGCGCCGGATCGGAAACACGCTCGATGGTGTCCTGGAAGGTCGAGCGCGCACCAAACAGCGGCAGGAATTGCTTTGGCCGGCCCTCGCGCGACGCCGGCCAAAGCCGCGTGCCCGCGCCGCCGCACATGATGAGAGGAATGATACGAGTCATGAGTCTGCCATAGCATCAATGTTTGTGATAGTCGCGGTACCACGCTGCGAACCGGGCGATACCGTCTGCGATCGATGTTTTCGGGCGAAATCCGATGTCGCGAGCGAGGTCTTCGATGTCGGCATAGGTCGCGGGTACATCGCCCGGCTGCATCGGTAGCAGCTCGCGCTGCGCCGGCTTGCCGAACTCCTTCTCCAGCAACGCGACCACGTCGAGCAACTGTTCCGGATTGTTGTTGCCGATATTGTAAACCTTCCAGGGCGCGAGGCTCGTCGCCGAATCCGGCTCGGCTCCGGACCAATTCGGATTGCCTTGCGGCGGACGATCGGTCAGACGGAAGATCGCTTCGGCGATATCGTCGATGTACGTAAAATCACGCTGCATGTTACCCTGGTTGAACAGCTTGATCGGCCGTCCTTCCGTGATGGCCTTTGCGAACAGGAACATCGCCATATCCGGCCGGCCCCACGGGCCGTAGACGGTGAAGAAGCGAAGGCCTGTCGTCGGCAACCGATAGAGATGGCTGTACGTGTGGGCCATCAGCTCATTCGCCTTTTTCGTCGCAGCATAAAGACTGATCGGATGGTCGACGTTGTCGTGCACGCTGAATGGCAGCTTGGTATTAGCGCCATAGACCGACGACGACGACGCATAGAGCAAGTGGCCGCAACCGTTGTGACGGCAGCCTTCGAGAATGTTGGTAAAGCCTTGCAGGTTAGCGTCGATGTAGGCGTGCGGGTTCTCGATCGAGTAACGCACGCCTGCTTGTGCAGCGAGATGGATCACCCGCGAAAAGCGATACTGCGCGAATAGCTCCGCAGTCGCCGGACGGTCGGCGAGGTCCTGCTTGACGAACGTGAACGACGGGTCGTTCTTGAGGATATCGAGCCGTGCTTCCTTCAGAGACGGATCGTAGTAATTGTTGATGCTGTCGACACCGACGACCTTACGGCCGGCTTGCAACAATCGCTGCGAGACGTGGAAACCGATGAAGCCGGCGGCGCCGGTAACGAGGATGGGGCTCTCGTCCTTGCCGGACTGCGTTAGATTCGCCACAACTCAATCCCTTCCGGAACCGTGGTCCGGTTCAGCTTGTGCTTGATATCGAGAACGAGCCCCCGCCCCCCTGCAAGCAGCTTCTGGATCATCGGCCAGCCGGCATCGACATACGATTTATGGCCCACAGCCAGGATCACGGCGTCCGCGGCTTCAAGTTCATCGGGCCGGCGAAGCGACACGCCATACTCATGCATCGCATCGCGCGGATCGGCCATCGGATCGCAGACCTGTACCTTGAGACCGAACGACTCCAATTCGCGAATGACGTCGACCACGCGGGAATTGCGAGTATCGGGCACATCTTCCTTGAAGGTCAGGCCGAGCACGGTGACGATACCGCCGCTTCCCTTGCGCTTGAGCAGACCACGAATGCACTCACGCGCGATACGCTGTCCCATACCGTCATTGATACGCCGGCCCGCGAGAATGATTTCGGGATGATATCCGGCCTTCTCGGCGCGATACGTCAAATAGTACGGGTCGACGCCAATACAGTGACCACCGACAAGACCGGGTTGAAATGGCAGGAAATTCCACTTGGTGCGTGCCGCAGCGAGAACATCGCCGGTATCAATATTCAACGCACGGAAAATCAGCGACAGCTCGTTCATGAACGCGATATTGAGGTCACGTTGTGTGTTTTCGATGACCTTGGCCGCTTCAGCCACCTTGATCGACGGTGCGCGATGAACTCCCGCGGTTACAACCGAACCGTAGACATCGGCAACGATATCGAGCGTCGCCGCGTCCTGACCAGCGACCACTTTGACGATGGTTTCGAAACGATGTTGCTTGTCGCCCGGATTGATCCGTTCCGGCGAATAGCCGACCTTGAAGTCGGCACCACACTTCAGTCCGGACGTTTCCTCCAGCACTGGAACGCAGTCTTCCTCAACCGCGCCCGGGTAAACGGTGGACTCGTAGACGACGATGTCGCCGCGCTTGAGCGCACCGCCGACAGTGCGTGACGCCGACAGCATCGCCGTCAGATCCGGCCGGTTCGCAGAATCGATGGGCGTCGGAACTGTAACGATGTAAAAATTCACCTTCGCGAGTTCGGCTGGATCGGCGGTCAGCGACAACGAGGCGTGCCGAAGGTCCGCAGCTTCGACCTCATTTGTGCGATCACGCCCGGCACGCAACTCGGCCACGCGTATCTCGTCGATATCGAAACCGATCACGGGCACGCCAGTCCGGCCAAATGCGGCGGCGACCGGCAGCCCCACATAACCAAGACCGATAACAGCAATTTTGCGCCCGTGTGCCACGCAGCGAAGCCCCACAATCCCGTCCAGGCGCTCCGCGCGCCGAAAATCCGAATATCCGCCAGTTCTTTAGCCGTCAGGCCGCAGCTATCGCAATAGCGCTGGAGTTTCTATTGCCAGACAGGGTTTAAAGCCATACCAGTGCTGGAAAAATACTCCTTGGCATGGCCGGCATCGCCGCCATCCCTGCGCCTACGATCCGGGACACAATGCGGAAATTCTTGCTGTTCAGCTTGCGGGTGCTGGTGTCCGCCGCGCTGCTCTATTTTGCACTCCGCAGCATCAACTTCGCGTCCGTGCAGGAGCGCTTCAGCCAGGTCAACGTTTGGTGGCTTCTGCTCGCGGTCGGGGCCACCCTGTTTCAGATCGCGCTTGGAGCATTGCGCTGGCACCAGATCAGCGCGCTGAGCGAAGCGCCGCTCTCGATGGTGCAAGCGCTGCGTTACAATCTGATCGGCGCGTTCTTTAATCAGACGCTCCCGTCCACCATCGGTGGCGACGCCATGCGTCTGTGGCTCGTTCAGCGTCATGCGGGCTGGCGTGCCGCAACCTACTCCGTTCTCGTCGATCGTGCGATCGGCTTCATCGCACTCGCATCCATTGTGATCGCCAGCCTGCCGTGGAGCTATGAACTCATCACCAATCAGACGGGGCGCATCGCGCTGCTGCTGATCGACGTCGGCGCCGTACTCGCCGGTGCGGGCTTTCTACTGCTTCGCTATTTGCCGTGGGAAGGCCTGAAGCGCATCTGGCCGATCCGCCATATCCACGCGTGCTCGGTGATCGCTAGCAAGGCCCTGTTCGGACGTGAAAGCGGACCGAAAGTTATCGTGACCTCCATCCTCATTCACGTGATGACGGTAGTCATTACCTGGTTCACGGTGTTTGCGATCTCCGCCAATGCCGGCTTCGAACAACTCTTCCTGCTGATACCGCCGATCATGCTGGTGACGATGCTGCCGGTCTCGATCGCAGGATGGGGCGTTCGCGAAGCCACGATGATGGTGGCGTTCGGCTATGCCGGTCTGGCGACAGCGGATGGGACTGTTGTGTCGCTTCTCTTTGGCGCCGTGTTCTTTTTGGTGGGAGGCATTGGCGGCGTCGTCTGGATGCTCAGCCCGGAAGAGGCCTCACCCTCCCGGTAGAATCGCTATCGCTCAAACGATCAGATATCACGCAGCGCCAACGGCCCCATACGCTCGAGACTTCCTCGATGCCTTGACCCACGAGCGAACAAAAGCGGCGATAAGTCCCACGAACAGTCCGGCACAAATTCCGAGGAAGAGAACGCGAGTCTTCGACGACGTCACCAGCGTCGCGATGCTCGGTTCGACCAGCAGCCGTGTCGATGAATCGGTGGCAAGTGCTGTCTCCAGCAAGAGAATGTTGCGAGCGGCAGAGATGGCTTCGCTGTATCTCAGAAGATAGGCCGCCGTATTATCACGATTGTCGACCTGACGCATGAAGTTCTGATTCTCTACAAGCCGCTCTCTTAAGAGAGTGAGCGCGTTCTGCAGCTCGGTCCGATACGGCATCAGCATAGTTGCTTGCTGATCGCGTATCATTTCGAAGAAACTCATTGCGCATTGCCGGGTGAGCTCAGGTGTACGATTGCTCATCACCGTGAAGCTGACGGCGGAGGGGGCGCCCTTCACAGGGGAGGCTCTCAGTGTGCTCTGAATACTGCTGATGGAAGCGTGCTCCAAGCCACAATCCTTCAGGACCTTCGGACTGTATGCTTGCAAGAGTCTCAGTCGGTAAATCAAAAGGTCAGGCGTCTCACTCGCCAAACCCGACAGTCTTAACGGCTGGACGGCATCGGCGGTCTGGAGAACGGACGGCCGCACCTGAGCCACTTCGAGAACACCGGTCGACTCGTATTTGACGGGGAGTGTCGTCAGATAAACGAGAGAAAGAATCGCTCCTGACAATCCCGCGACAAACAAAACAATCCAATTTTGAATAATGAACTCGACAATATCGGCCAGCGTGACCTCTCGCGTTCCTTGCTGCTGGTCGATCATAATGTTCCCTACCTCTTCGCTATGTTTTTCGTGGACGCAACACGGGCAAGAGTATTTTCAAGACGAGAATAAACGTGGTCATTTGAGTAGTGATTCTCAAAATACCTCAAAGCACGCCGTCCATGAAGCTGAAGCTCTTCGGACGACATTGATTTCATTTCTAAAATGCGGGCGGCGAGTTTCTCCGGCGACCCCGGCGAGACGACCAGCCCGGCACCGGCCTCCTCCACCACACGCGCTCCCTCGCCGGCAAGCACTGCAATAACAGGCTTCCCGCACGCAAAGTAGCTTTGCAGCTTGGATGGAACCGTCAGGGCAAAAATCGGAGTAGCTTTCAGACTGATCAACAAGGCATCGGCATGCGCAAAGAAAAATGGCATACGCTCTTCCGGGAAACGACCCCGGAAAACAAAGCGGGATTGTAACCCGTTGTCGCAGACCAACTGCTTGGCCCGCTCCAGGTCCCGGCCGGAACCCAGAATCGTCCAGCTGACGTCCTGGTGGTCCTTGAGCAGCCTCGCCGCCTCAATCAGCGTTTCGAAATCTTGGCTTTCACCCACATTGCCGGCGAACAGAAGCCGGAATCCGGATTGTGGGACGAGCTGACCTTCTTCTGGAGCATCCGCCGGTGGAACCGGCCGGTAGAGCGTCCGCGCCGTGTTCGGCAATACTTCGATTCGGTCTTCCGGGACACCGAATCGGGCGACCAGCGGTACGAAGCCGGCGTTTTGCACCAGCACGTGGTCGGCCCGGCGAAACAACCAGCCGCAGAGCCATGTCAGCGGGCGAACGACCACTCGGCTGCGAAGATTGAGCGTGTAAATTGCGCTCTCGGGCCACATGTCCTGGACCCAATACACGCAAGGTACGCCGTAGACCCATTTCAGAAAGATGCCGGCAAAGGCCTGGAAGATGGGCGATGGCATTGACACAAATGAAACGTCTGGACGCGTCCGAATCGTTCTCCAAAGCGTCCAGCTCGCCGTGATCGGATAAACGAGATAGTTGAGGGCGAGACGAAAACGGCTACTGCCTCGTGCAACGGTCCATGCACGATCGATTTGAATTCCGTTCCATATCTCGGAACGGCGCTCCGTATTCGAATAGCCCTCGAAGAAACTGGTCCGGCCGTAGTTGGGCACGCAGGGAATGGCATGCACGCTATGCCCGCGATTGACCAGCTCGGTAGCCACCGCATTGTTGAAGTATTCTTCGGGATAAAAGTATTGCGAGATGAATGCGATCTTCAACGTACCTGCGTCGAACGGCAACGTTCGGCGCCTCCGGATGGATGATGCATCAGGGTTGGTGAACGCGAACGCCGTCCCACGCATTGGACAGACGCGCGGTTCCCAAAATCAGGTTGACCACCCGATCCGAGGTGTTGTCGATGCAATACTCGCTCGGCAGCGACGGAGCCACGCCCTTCTGCTTTCGCGCCGACACCGTCGCCCGCGTATACTCGATACCGCTGAGTATTGTTTCGACGTCGAGGCCAGACACGAATATACAGCCGGCATCGAGCCCCTCCGGACGCTCGATCGCATCGCGCGGAGTGATGGCAGGAAAATCCAGAATAGCGGCTTCCTCACTGATCGTTCCGCTATCGGAAATCGTGCAGGCCGCTTGCCGCTGCAAGCTGGCATAGTCAAAAAATCCGAACGGTTTCGAGAACCGAAGCAACGGATCGAGCTTGATCGAGCCCAATTTCTCCAGACGCGCGCGTGTGCGCGGATGCGTTGAAATCACGACCGGCCACTTGTAGCGCTCCGCCACTGCATTGAGCGCGTTCAGCAACGTCGTCAGGCGTCCGCTGTCATCGACATTTTCTTCCCGATGCAACGAAACCACAAAGAACCGCTCCGGCTGCAAACCCAGTTCGCTCAAAATCGCAGACGCTTCGATTTGTGCCCGGAACTGATCCAGCACTTCCCGCATCGGAGAGCCGGTCAAATAAATACGGCGGTGAGGAAACCCTTCCGATATCAAATGACGCCGCGCGTGCTCGGTATAAACGAGGTTGAAATCAGCAATGTGATCGACGATCTTACGGTTGGTTTCCTCGGGCACATTGCGATCAAACGAGCGGTTACCGGCTTCCATATGATAAACTGGCACCTTCATGCGCCGTGCCATGATCGCCGCCATCGCGGAATTTGTGTCACCCAGGATTAGCACCGCCTCGGGCTTCTCGTCGGCGATAACACGCTCGCTCTCGGCGAGAATCTTTCCCAAGGTCTGGCCGAGCGAACCGCCGCCAACATTGAGAAAGTGATCGGGGCGGCGAATACCCAGATCTTTGAAGAAGACCTCGTTCAGCTCGTAATCATAGTTCTGGCCGGTGTGGACCAGCACATGTTTGCAGCGGACATCGAGTTTCGGAATCGTGCATGAAAGCCGGATAAGCTCCGGCCTCGTGCCGACGATGGTCATGACCTTAAGCATTGAGGGCACTGCGAATAAAATCGAGAGACATTAGCAGCCGTTTGACTTGGTCGACGTTGAGCCGCTCGGTGTTATGCGATGTATAGTTGTCGGCCTCCGAAAAGCGCTGCTCGCCTTCGACAAAGTATTTGGCGTAGTTCAAATCCCGCACGTCCATCGGGACGCGGAAGTATCGTTCAGATTCCTCGGCATTTGCCACCTCCTCGCGCGAGAGCAGCGTCTCATAAAGCTTCTCGCCGTGACGCGTCCCGATGATCTTCGTCTCGACCCCGCTACTAAACAGTTCTTTCAAAGCCTTAGCGAGATCGCCGACAGTCGATGCCGGTGACTTCTGAACAAAGATATCGCCCTGTTCTGCGTTGAGGAAAGCGTGCAGCACCAGATCGACCGACTCCTCAAGAGACATCAGAAAGCGCGTCATATTCGGGTCAGTGATCGTGATCGGCTTCTTCGCCAAAATCTGTTCGACGAACAACGGAATGACCGATCCGCGCGACGCCATAACGTTCCCGTATCGGGTTGCGCACATGATCGGACCGCCGCTACCAACACTGCGCGTTTTCGCTATCACGATCTTCTCGGCCATCGCCTTCGATATTCCCATGGCGTTGACCGGGTAGACAGCCTTGTCGGTACTCAAAACAACGACTTTCGCCGCGCCCTGCGCAACCGCCGCGTTCAACACGTTCTCGGTGCCCAGGATGTTGGTGCGAACCGCTTCCATCGGATAGAACTCGCACGAGGGCACTTGCTTCAACGCCGCCGCATGGAACACATAGTCGGTGCCGGCCATGGCCTGCTGCACACTGCCGTACTCACGCACGTCGCCGATATAGAACCTCAGCTTGTCGTTCGAGAACGCAATACGCATGTCTTCCTGCTTCTTCTCGTCACGCGAGAAAATGCGGATTTCGCGTACTTCCGTGTGAAGGAAGCGGTTGAGCACGGCTTGACCGAAAGATCCCGTACCGCCGGTGATAAGCAGTACCTTGTTGTCGAACATCAGCGAGTTCCGCTCTTGTAGTGCGCGTGCATTTGCGCGATCAGCTCTGGCCACGGCGGCGCCTTGTATCCGGTGGCTATCCTGAAACGTGAACCGTCAAGCGAACGGTTGATCGATACTGCGTCATCCGGTTCGACGACGATGTTGCGACCGTAGGTTTTCGCCACCAGAGACAACAAATCGAACTTCGATATCGGATCGGACGCAACGTGGAAAACACCACGGAGATCCTGGCGGGGCAGCACGTAATCCCTGATGACGCGGGAGAGCTCGACCGTTGGAAGGCCGGAAAAAATCGACTTCCGATACCCGGAAACACGTTGGGGCTGCGAGAGAAACCATTCGACCAGCCCCTGCCTACCCTGCAACTCATGCCCGACCATCGATGTGCGCAGCGTGATGGCGTTGCCCCCATTAATCTCGCCCAGGTACTTCGATTTCCCGTAGAGATCCGTCGCATCCGAGACGTCGCCCTCGGTGTAGCCGCCGCCACGCGTACCCTGGAAGACGCAGTCCGTGCTGATATGAACCAGTCTCGCACCCACCAGACTCGACAGACGCGCTAAGCGATGCGGCAGCAACGCATTGATCGGAAGCGCAAGCAGGGGATCGTTCGCATCTTCCTTCTGCTTGACGAGACCGATGCAGTTTATGACGCAGTCGGGCCGAATTCGCGTGAACAGATTCAGCAGCTCGTCCGGCTTCTCGGCGTCGATGCCGGTCACAGACTGGACATGCGACAGCTCGGGAAAGCGCGTCCTTAAATCCAGCGATCGGGTTGCTGCAAACACCTCGTAACGGTCCGGCTCCTGCGCGAACGTCTGGACGACGACGTGCCCGAGCATGCCGGAGGCTCCGAGAATCAGAACTCGCATCGCGTCACACATCCTTGGCGAACGACATGCGGGTGGAATCCGCCGGGTCCCATTGCCACCACGTAGCCAGCATTCGGCGGCGCTACAGATGCCATGACAAACAGCGAAAGTTCAACCATTTCAAGCCTGAATAAGATCAATTAGCCAGCGCCGGCCTGCCGGCCAGGGAGTCGCGCTCGGCCCGGCCGGGATAGTTCACAAGCACGGCGCGATACTTCCCCTTGAAGACGAATATGCTGCCCGCGCCGGCGCCGATGACCGGATGACGTGCCAGAAGCTGGCGAACGTCATCGAGCGAGCCCGCCCCGCCAACCGCCGTGATCGGCACATTTACAGCCCTGCGAATATTGCCGATCAGCTCAAGGTCATACCCCTGCATCATCCCATCCCGGTCCACCGAGTTGATGAGGATTTCGCCGGCACCCATTTCCTGCATTTTGCGCGCGAAGGCTACCGGCTCAAGGCCCGTCCCGCGCGTCGCATTTAGGATCACGACCTCCGGACGCCGCAACAGTCCCGTTGCTTTCACATCGATCACGGTCACGACGCTCTGCCGTCCTACCCGCTCGGCAATCTGGGCAACGAGTTCGGGATTGGTCACGGCAGCCGAACCGATCGCGATCTTCTCGACACCGAGCGCCACAAGCCGCTCGGCCTGCTCCACCGTCTTGACGCCACCGCCGTAGCACAGCGGCATACGCGACTCAGCCGCGAGCTTGGCCAGCAACTCCTCGTTCGGCACGCGATTGAGGCGGCTGGCATCGATATCCAAGACGATAAGCTCATCAACCTCCTTTTCGTTGAATATCCGCACCGTGTTCAGGGGATCGCCAACGTATTTCGGATCGCCAAACCGAATGGTTTTGACTAAACCACCATTCTGGATCAGCAGACACGGGATGAGCCTGGGACGCAGCAACCGTCAGATCTCCGCGAAGTTGCGCAACAGTTCGATGCCCCACCCATGGCTCTTTTCCGGATGAAACTGCGTGCCAAAGATGTTGCGGTGGCCGATGGCAGCTGCGAACTCGTGACCGTAGAACGCCGTTGCGATGGTGTGGGCGGGATTGCGCGGGGCGACGAAGTAGGAATGCAGGAAATAGTAGCGCGGCGACGAGATATCCCGAAAAAGAGCTGCTGAGCCCGACAAAGATATGTCGTTCCAGCCCATGTGCGGAAGCCCGGTGTCCCTGACCGTTTCCTCGCGGAAACGAACGACGTCTCCCTCAATCCAGCCGAGCCCAGCCGAGGAACCCTCCTCGCTCCGCTGCGCCATCATCTGCATGCCAACGCAAACGCCCAGTACGGGCCTGCCGCGATTGAGTACAAGGTCGTCAAGTGTTTCGCGCAAGCCGGACTGCACCAGGCGCGACATCGCCCAGTCGAACGCGCCGACGCCGGGCAAAATGATCCGCTCGGCTCGCGCAAGCTGCTCAGGCGTGTCCGCGATCTCAACGGACATGCCGAGGCGATGGTAGATGTGCGCAAAGGCCTGAATATTTCCGAGGCCATAATTGACGAGTGTGACGCTTGCCACCGTCAGAACGCTCCGCCGCGCCGCGTTCCGGCAATGCGCGAAAGGATTTGCTCGCCCAGCTGGAAGACGCGTTGCTGATTGCGATAGTCCCAGTAGTACTTCTTCGGCATCGTTTCATAACCGCGGAGATCGTCCCGCGAGATTCCGAGTTTCGCAGCGACGTAATCGAAATCCTGCGACATCAGCTGCGGATCGTAAGGCGGCTGTTCCAGCTTCGCCGCTGCCTCCTCGCGCGTCATCTGACCGGTCAGGATGAGGCTTGAAAGATCGACCCTGCGCATATCGAAGCCGAAACGGTTTGGCAGCCAGTAGCCTTCGAAGAAGCGGGTGAAGCGGGATTCGAAGTGCTTCTGCGGATAAGGCTTCCAGCCGTACTCGCGCGACAGCGTTTCCATCGCGGTGCTCTTCTCGTAGGGCATGTAATTTAGCGGCTTGAAGACCTTCACCCCGCGCAAATATCGCAGATAGAACTTGTGATAGAATACCGAGCTGAACGGATAGGTCTGCATCGGCACGGTGCCGTAGCGCGACAGGATATCGCGAATCTGCGCCATATCCGTCCCCCAATAGATATACTGAAGGGGACGCGGCACGCACTCCGTGGAAACATTGCCGCCGTTCAGGATGTATTTGATGCCGTGCGTCCGGGCAAACTTGTAGAGGACGCCGATGAACGCCATGTCCTGCGGGATATCCAGATGCGGGACGCCGCTCTTGAACATCGCAAGCTGAAAGTCGCGCATCTCTTCCCAGTTGATGACCTCGGTGTAGAGGTCGAGACCGAGGCTGTCGATCAAGCAGCCGATGTTGTGAACGGCAAGCTCGGAGTTCCAGCCGCCATCGACGTGAAACACCAGCGGACGCAGATTGAACTCCTTGACCATCGCGTGAAGCATGTAGGAGCTGTCGGCGCCGCCGCTGAGCCCGATGATGCAGTCGAAATCGCGACCGCGTCCTGACTCCCGAATTGCATCGACAGTTTGCTCGAGCTGGCGTCGGCCTTCAGGTCCCGGCTTCCAGTGCGGCTTCACGTTCTGATGAAAATCGTCATAGTAATTGCATACGCCTTGCGCATCGAACGTGATGTCCGGATCGCTCGTGTCCATCACGAGTTTCGTGCAGATTTGATAGGGTCTGGACATCGATCGTCTGTCAGGCACTAGGGGCGGACGAGGCAATCCGCTTCATGAAAGAGAATGTTTCGCGTGCGCAGCGGGCCCACGAATACTGCTGAGCAAGACGGCCAGCCCGCGCACCCAGCACTGCTGCCTCCTCCGGACTGTCGATAAGGCCAGCCACGGCGGACGCGATCGAACCGGGATCTTCAGGGTCGAAGTAGAGACCAGCGTCTTCCAGCACTTCTGGCATGGGACCCCGTGCGGCGCAAGCAATAGGCAGCCCAGACGCCATCGCCTCGACAAGGGTGTTCGGCATGTTCTCGCAACTCGATGCGAAGATGAAAAGATCAGCGGATGCGAGGAAATCAGGCAGCTGACGTTGCGGAACAAAATCGTGCTGCCGCACGAAGACGCCTTGCGGGTCGCGTTCGGCGATCTTGTCTTCCAAACGCTGCTGCGCGTCGCCGTCCCCGCCGCCGACAAGCTCAAGACGCAGGTCGTATCCGCGCTGCCGCAGCTGATGGATTGCCTCGACGACGTGCCATTGATGCTTGTACGGCAAGGCATTCGAAATATACAGGCATGTCAAGGTTCGGCTTTTCTGGAGCCCCTGATGGCGCTGGCCATGGCGAAACTTCGCGCCAACGCCATGCGGAATATGAGCGACATTCTTCAGCCGGCCGCAGAAACGCTGGATTGTTTCGGCCGCATAGCGCGTGAGAAAAACAGCGCCGTCGGCAGACCGCAATGACAGGTTCTGCACGTATCGTAGCGCAATCAGCCGAACTCTCGCCTTGCTCCAGCCGAAGCGCGCCATCTCGCGCGGTTCATAGGAAAGCATGTCCCTGCTCATAGTGACGCACGGACGATAACGGCATACCGAGCCGGCATCGACATTCAGCAGGATCGAACATCCCGCTGCGCGCAGTTCCTTCGGAAGGTCAAACCGCTCCCACCAAAGCTGTTGAAGCAAGGAGCCCTTCAATGCTTCCGAGGTATGCTTCACCAGCCAGGGATGGTCCGGCAGCGCCGCGAGCAATTCGCCGTAACTCCATACGTGAACGCGATCGATATCGAATTCGGCCGGATTCAGTTCACTCAGTATGCCGACGAGATGGGAAATCCCCCCGCCGGAGCGGGCGCGCGATGCATTGATGCCGACAGTAAGCATTTCGATTTCGGCTATTTTCTTCCACGTCCGACCAGATGACCCCAGTGGAACACTTCCACATCCCGAAGGCCGGCTTCAGAAAAGAAGCGCTTAACCCCTGCAATCGACTGCGGATTATCATAGGCGGGCGCCAACATATCGAACGTATCGAGCAAGGCCCACTCTTCGAGTTGCTTTTCAGTCAGGGGGTAGACACCGGTGTAGTCCACCACCGGCACGACACGCTTCAAAAATCGGCCTGCCAATGGAATGCGTCCGATCGTTTGGCTGATCCGCAGAAGCGTGGGGGTGTTCGCCTGAAGCCACGCGAACAGTTTCCCCCGGTCCATGCGCTTCGTTATGGGGCGCATCAGATACTTCGGGTTGAGCATCGTCCGCAGCCTGCTCCAGTAGAAATCAACGCACAACCTCCCCTCGCCATTCAGCATCGGCGGAAGCGCGGCAAAAGCTTTGGGGACATCCGGGGTGTGCTGGATGACGCCCAGGCAATAAACGTAGGGGAACGATTGCTGCGCGAGCGGCAACCCGAAAATGTCGCCTTGAACGACGTGCAGGTTGGGATGTTGTCCCAGGTTCGCCTGGCAGGCATCCACCGCACTCGAATAGTCGAGCGCTATGACCTTTGCTCCCGCCTGCAACGCAACTTCCGCAAATCGTCCCGAGCCACAGCCGATATCAAGGACCCACTGGTCGCGCAGTTGATCGGCACTCCAGCCTGTTGCATTCCAGAAACGCTCCGACGAGATCGGAATTCCGGAATGGCTATCAAGTTGGGTCTTTGCAAAATGATTCCATTGCATGCCGAAGTTATCGGCATAGTTGGACTCGGGCACAAAGCGTGGAATGCCATTCCTGATTGGATAGCGATGGTTCCCGTCCTTAGAGACCAGCCAGCCGCTATCGATATGCCCAGGCTGATCGGTTTCCGCCTCTAATACGAGAGCGTGCCCTGACTTGGGACAGCGAAGGCGGGGCAGAAGCTCAATTTTCATCAGAATGGTCTCTGTTCGATATCGAGAGAGATTTCTCGATACTTAAAGCGCCGCGCCATAGTGGCGGCGCCACAATTCAAACTGCACCAAGGCAAAAAGCCGCTCACCATTGCTGTGTCCACGATCCTGCCCTTCCAGCAGGGCTGACGTCGCGTTTTTATCGAACATGCAGTCGGATGCAGTCAGGGTGTCCCAGAACAGTTCGCGGAAGGGACCTTCCTTGAGCCATGCCGTGAGCGGAATCGAGAAACCCTGCTTGCGCCGCGTATCGAATTCGGGCGGCAGGAGGCGAGTCCCCAAAAGCTTCAGCATGATCTTCTTGTCATGTGGCGTAGCCTTCAAATGCGAAGGAACGCGGCCGAACGAAAATTCGATCAAGCGGTAGTCCAGCAGCGGCGCCCGCATCTCCAGCGAATTGAGCATGCTCGCTCGATCGACCTTGACCAGAAGATCTTCGGGCAGATAGTCGTTGAAATCCATCCGCGTCGCACGCTGCAGCAAATCCGACTGCACAGGCATGTATTCATCGCGAATGCGTTCGGCCGCCGGCTGATATGAATCCACGTTCCGCAGCAGCCGTTGTCTTGCTTTTGGATCGAAGTGATTGGCGATCGGCGGCAAATCGTTGCGAAGATCACAACCTGCAGCCATCAGCCAGGTGCGGATGTTGCCGCCGGCAAATCCTTCCGGCAGTTGTTCGGCAGAGCGCGCGACAACACGAAGCATTCCTAGCGGCAGCATCCTTTGGCGCTGCTGCAGCCACAACAAGCGACTGTAGTGGGTATAGCCTCCAAACAACTCGTCGCCGCCGTCCCCGCTGAGCGCCACCGTGCAATGCTGGCGGACCAAGCGGCTGACCAGCCAGGTTGGGATCATGGAAGAATCGACCATCGGCTCGTCGAACTGTCGAGCGAGACACGGCAGGATGTCCGCGGTCGTCGGCTCCGCCATCAGCTCGGTATGGTCGGTGCCGAAGTGCCGCGCGATCAGCCGAGCGTGCGGCGTTTCATCCATGGCGCCATGTCCGGGGAAGCCGATGCTGAAGGTCCTTACCTTGCCCGACCGGCGCACGGCCATGGCGGTAACGAGACTTGAGTCCAGTCCACCGCTCAACAAGACCCCGAACGGAACGTCCGCGACCATCTGCCTGGCCACAGCGTCTTCGAGCAGCTCTTCCAGCTCTGCGAGAAGCTCGCTCTCATCGCCAGACTCCGCTGCCGATGACAGGTTTGGCAACGACCAGTATCGCCACGTCTCGACCACCCCCGTTTGTAAGTCGAAACTCAGCGCATGCGCCGGCGGAAGCTTGTTGTAACCGTCGAGGATGCAGAGTTGGCCAGGGACAAAGCCCATCGCCAGATAGCAATCCAACGCTTCGGGATGAATACGCCGCGGCATCGACGGATCGACAAGTAACGCCTTGAGTTCGGAGGCGAACCGCAACGTTCCGTCAGAAACGTGATAATACAACGGCTTTTCGCCCGCGCGATCCCGTGCCAGAAACAGCGTTTGCCGATCCGCATCGTAGAGGGCAAAGACAAACATTCCATTCAGCCGTGACAGGCACGCTCGCCCCCATGCTGCGTATGCAGCGAGCAAAACCTCGGTGTCACCGCTCGATCGGAACGTAAAACCGAGACTGCTCAACTCCTCCCGCAATTCACGGTAGTTGTAGATTTCACCATTGTAGACGATTGAAAGCCGGCCTGATGCGTAATGCATCGGCTGGTGCCCGGATGGCGACAAATCGATAATCGCAAGCCGCCGGTGACCGAGACCCACGCGCCCGTCGCCCGACCACCACTCGCCGACCGCGTCCGGGCCGCGGTGCGCCATGGCGTCCAGACCGTTCGCCAGCCAAGCGGCTTTATCGATACGGTGCGTCGCAGCGATTCCAACCAACCCGCACATGGTTCAGAATCCGCGTATCGAAGCGGCAGACCGATCTGGCGTGCCCAGCAAGACCGCCAGATAGGAAGCGGTTGTTTTGGAGGGAGCGAAATCCGCGGCTCGCACTCGGCCATCCGGCGGATTCGACTCATCAAGAGCCGCCAGTATCGCCGCCGCCATTGCCGCATGATCACCGACCGGGACCAGACGTCCCCACTTACCCCGTTCAAGCAGTTCTGCCGTGTCGCCCGGGCAATCGGTCGCCACCACGGACCTACCCAGCGCAAGCGCCTCGGCAATGACGTTGGGAAAGCCCTCTCCTGTCGATGCACTAACAACGACTGTAGCAGCCGCCATCCAGGCGTACGGATTTGCATCAAACCCCGTCAGACGGACAGTCCCCGTCAAGCCAAGCTCCGCAATCAGCGCCTCGATCGACCGACGCTCGGGTCCTTCGCCAACCACAACGAGGCGCGCCGGCATCTGCGCGGTGACGATCTTGAAAGCGCGCAGAAGAGTCGGAACATCCTTCCGTCTGGTCAAACTGCCGACCGATACGATCAGCCGCTGCTCGCTAGCCTCCGCAAAATCACCCTTGATGGGCTGCCGGGCGAGACTGCCGATGCGTTCAACATCCACCGCATTGGGGATTATTGTCACCTTGCCGGCGTCGATATCGAACGTCGCTTTAACATCGGCTGCTGCAGCGTGAGAATTGCTGATTACGGCGTCCGCGCGTGTCATACAGATGCGCAGCAAGAATCTAGTTATCATTCTGCGCACCGCCGGCAGGTCGTCCAGGCTTGCGTCGACAACAGCTCTCTGACTGACGACCACCCGTCCGCGATAGCCCGCGAGTGCAGCCGCGATAATCAGCATGATGTTCGCGAGATCGAGAGCAGAAACGACGGTTCTTGGATTTTGCTTGCGCAGATAAGCGATCAATTGCGGAAGGATGCGCAATGGCGAACGGGTTGCGAAATCGACAACCTTCACTTCCCGCGGAATTTCGCCATACAGATTGCTTTTGGTTTCCCCAACCACGAGATCGACGGCAAACCCCTCCCGCGCGATTGCACCCGCGAGCGACACGAGCGCGCGCTCCGCACCTCCGCCATCGAGGTCCTGGAGGAAAAGCGAAACCTCGCATCCCCCATGCCGACCGTTCCGAGCCCCCGTCAAAGCGCGCAATCCGCCTCGGCGTGTTCCGAAAACCCCTGCAACACAGCCGCTTCTCAGTTCTTTCGCAGGACGAGAAGGCTCGAGTGCCCGATATATCGCCCCGCCAACCGATCCATGATCATACTCACCGCTGGAGCAGCACGGGGATGCAGGCGTTCAAGCAGCCGCTGCATGGCCGCGACCGGCTGCAATTCGTCTGCAAGTCCAACCAAAGCGTTAGTTCCGCGGCCTTCGGCCAGTGTGAAACCGAGCCGTTCAAAACTGTCCTGTACCCGCTGTGGATCGAGAGCAAATTGATAGAACAGTGGCATGGAATGCTCGAATTCAGCGAGACGCGAGTATTTACCGGCCGCCGCCCGATGCTTTCGATAAGGATTGAATGCTGGAAACGTCAGGAAGAGATGGCCGCCCGGCTTAAGAACGCGATGCATCTCACGCGCAATCGGATCATAGCCATCTAGAAAATGCTCGATGACGCCGAACGACCAATAGCCGTCAAAGAAACCATCTTCCCAAGGCAGACTTCTTACATCGCCCTGGCGAACATCCAGATGCGGCCAGTTTTGATTGATCGCCTCGATGATCCGGGGAGCAAAATCGACGCCGTAAGCTCGGTACCCCGCTTTATCGAGCGCATGCACCACGTCACCGATGCCACATCCACCCTCGAGAATGCGCGAAGCCTCCGGAAGATACTTACGGGTGACCGCAACAGTCTGCCCGTGGCGCGGTGGATTAGCGAACGTCTCTGCAGCAGACTTCTGCCATTTGTCATCCCAGAACTCGCTGCTGGCTTCGCGGTCAAAATACAGCAAGCGGCCGGAGGCTGGATCGTATGCTTTGGTGCGCATGATATGCTGATTGCTTAGTTGCGCCTTGCGGCCGCTTCTACCGCGGCCGGCGTGCCGGAGCGGTAGTAGCTGATGAGCTTCTCGAAGAGCTTCGTGAGATTTTTGGATTCGGCTGGCGAAGGACTTATGTTCCAGTCGTTGCACGACCCGTTTTGAAAGCGTGAAATATACTCGGCCACGCATTCCCTAATTTGAGCGTCGGATGGGCTCGGCCGCGCGATCAGACTGTCGATCTGCTGTTGCAGGCTGTTTACGTCCCTCGCGCGCTCGGTGTTGGGGAAGTATTGATACGGCGAGTCGCCGAAGATCAGCGTCGGCTTTCCCATCAACCCTGCCTCGAGGCAGGCGGTCCCTTGAATCCCGATCACCAGCTTTGTGGCCTCAAGAAACAGACGTGACGGCGATAGCGGATCCGCAACCTTCACACCCGGGAGCTTGAGAAGTTTTTTCAGCTCCGCCCTGCTGTAGTTATCCGGATCGATAAAGTGCAGCTTGACGACCAATGAAAAGTCCGCCGGGAGCGCACGGAGCACGAGTTGAGCCAAGGCAAGCTGGTCTTGGTAGAACGGCGCCCAATTATCGACCGACGACTCCGGCTGCATATGCAGAGGATAGTATGCAAAATTGCCGACAGGCGGCTCGTGAACGAACGATCGCCTCGGTAGAGTTGCGTTGTTCCACGCGCGCCGAAGAACATCCCGCATACGCCTGCGAATAGTGGGCCACGTGTATGGATCACGCCCCTCTTCCGGCGTGGAAAAAAATCGGTCGATCAAGTTGACGACATGCATGCCCAGCCGGCGAATGGTGAAACGAACGTCGCTCAAAGCGACGTTACGGTAAATCTTCGGATCACGCTGGCGGAAGCCGTCAATAATGGCCTGCGCTTCATCGTAAAGCTGCTCGTCTTTCTTCCGCGTAATTGGCAACAGCGCATTTGGATTCATCTGCGTGCTGAACGCAGTTTGGCCGGCCGGGATCGCCGTGTAGACCAACGAGACCCAGGGCACGCCCATTTTCCTGGCGACCGCGAGCCCCATACCCGAATGCAGACTGTCGAACGATCCCAATACGAGATCTGGCCGTGTTTCGCCAATCGCAGCTTCAATACGCTTGCCCAGAAACGACGCGTAGGCGACGGCAGTGTCGGGCGGCAATTGGTTCAGCACACGGTCGCCGAGTATCATGTTTCTTACACTCGGAACATCCGCCGCCTCGAGCGAAGCAAGAAACTGCAGATCGGGCGCGGGTAGCGTTCGTCCTTTGCGGGGTGACAGAGCAATGACACGCATGCCACCTGGCATTTTTATGCGCTCGATCCTGTCCGGATCGCCGACGACACCGTGATCGGAAACGAGTGCAATGCTGTCCTGTATGGGACCCAGCATTTTCCTGGCGAACCACGGATTCCAGCCAATGGTCAGAATGCGAAATGGCGCTGGCATTTGCGCGCCATCTGCAGTTCGATGGAATGCTGTTTGATCGCCACTCATGACAACTCGTTGCGCGCGCCGCGCAGATCGCCGCCTGCTTTCATTTCAGGAAGAGCTCGAAGCAGGGCAGACGCACAGCAAAGAAGTACAATCAAGGGAACGAAAATCTGCAGCAGATCGGAGACCGAGCCGAACATCGTTGATCGAACGGAATCGAACGTCCGCGTCAGCAGATAAATGTAGGCCGGGAATACCCACCAGTGCCGGCTCGCGTTCTTCAGCATATAGTTGGATACCAGGCCGAGTAGAATTCCAAAGATGAAGCCGCGCACGATCGCTTCGATTGCGCCGAGACCGATGACTGCCTGCCCCATAATTCCAAAAGCCAGTCCACCACCAGTTGCCTTCAGTTCTGGGTGGAAGGTCTCCATGAACCAGTCGGCCAAAGTTGTTTTGTCAAAGCTGAAATATTCGCTGGGAACGAAGGCGAAGAGTTCTGCAAAACGCGCAGTCTGGGGAACGTCTAAACCCTGGCGTACGGCTTGGCGCAATTCGACGGCATTTCCGAAGATGTGCTCGAACTCACCGGACGCAATCAGCCAGGGGAATATCTCCGACGTGCTTGGAAGGTAACCATAACTACGGACGGCGCCGAGAAGGTTGAATGCCAGAATCCCGCCAAGAGCGGCCAGCATCCACACGATTCTCGGGATCGGACGAACCAGCGCGTGCCACGAGATCAAAAATACAATGAGCAACAAAGCAACCGCACCGCGAGAGCTGCCCGGATTTACCAGCAGCACCAGGGCCGGAAGCCAGATGAGGACCCACTTGCGTAGCTCGCGGCGCTGAAGGAACGCGACAATCAAGATGAGATCAGAAATGATCAAGAACGCCAGTGCAAACTTATGAATACGTCGCGCGCCGAGCGATTCCTGACTGAGATTGAGGAACTTGCTCTCGTATCCGGTTCCTGAGTGGAGATCCGGGAAAAGCATTCGAATTGAAAGCCATGCGAGGATACAAAGACACACTGTCGGGAACAGGACGTCATTGCCAATCCGCGCGATGGAAATGTCCTGGACGCGAGAGGGCCGCATCATGAAATAGGCCGGCACGAATGCCACCGCATACCATGCCGAAATTCCCACAACCTCGGCAAAGTCCGACGAAGACGTCCGGAGAAGTTCAAGCCGATTCGTTGCGACAGACAGGTATTCTCCCGTGACCAACCAATAGAGCACCGGCTGAATCGAGTAGATCGCAAGGAATGCAAGCCACCAGACTCCGATATCGACGACGGCCAGCCTCCTGTTCACGCCAAGCGCGCCCCGAAACGTGAGGATGAGGGAGCCGAGCAACACCCCGATCGCAAGAAATATTTGAATGCGATCCAACATCAGAAAACGCGGCCAGGACAGCTTACGATACGCAACATGACACAACCAACTTATTGATTTGTTCGAATGTATTCCGCAAGAACGTTGGCAATAACCTCATGTCCCTTAGGGCCGATATGCGAATTCCCCCGAAGGTATAACTCAGACAAATCTTTCTGCATCAGAAAGATTGGCCTGAGATCGATATAGCTTAAGCCTGCGTCTGTAATCGATCGTTTCATTTGCTGATAGAACGGCTCGGGTTTCGGTGAGGCGCCGGGATTATACTTCGCAAACATGGCGTCCAGTTCATTTCGGTCAACCAGGTCAAGCTTGTCAGGCAGCAAGACAACAACGGTTTTTGTCGCCGAAAAGCCAGTGTAGGTGCCCAACAGTTTCTCGATGAGTTGCTGTCCCCGATCGAAAATCGGATGCCACTTCTCCTGATAGCGCGAGAGAACACAGAACGTGAAACCTCGCGCGTAGTCCTCGGCGTTCACAGTTTCCGGGTTCGCATGAAATCCCAATGCGCTCGAAACCTTGTTTTGATAACCAAGCCGGCTGCCGATCAGGTAGGCAAGAAACGATTGAGATCCGATACCGTCGACGAATCCGTACTTCCAGGTTCCGAAATAGTAGTCGCGAACGAACTGATCTTCGCTAGCGAGACTTGGAACGAACTTCAGAGGGTAAAGCTGACTTCTGATCCTGTATTCGGGCGAGTTCAGGATCAGTTTGCCGTCCTTCAAATCGTGAAACGGCCTTGGCAAATTATAAGGCGTGGACAGGAGCGTATAGAGATGGTCGTTGTCCATGTTGAAGAAAACGAAATTCAGCGCGGGCCGGAACGACTTCTGAGTCTCGGAAAACTGCAGCACGTAATTTTGAAGATCGTAGCCGGAAGTTCCGGCGTTAATAATGGAATATCGTTTGGGAGACTCCTTGTTCAGGAGCCCGTCCAGGACATTTGAAATCAAATTTGGCGACTGGATTCCGTAACCGAGAAGATTGGAGTCTCCTTGCATCGTAACGACCGTGCTGCCGGCGACATCCTGCGGATTCTTGCTGTCGCGATAGCCGAGCTGATTGGTGATGATGCGCTGCTTGACACCCTCGTACCACTCGACCTCCAGATCCGCATTGGGCTTGAGCCGCCATCCGATCTGATCGTCCGGAATGAAAGCAGACCAATAGACGAATGACGATTCGACCACCTTCTTTGCGATCGCCTCGGAAATCAGAAGCGACACAGTCAAGGAAATGACCAGCAACAGCGCTGCGAAGACTTTCTCTTTCATGCACTCGCCTGGCTAACACTCACACGGTATGGGAGGCACGGTGATCAATCCGGCTCGAATGCGGATAGATAGTCCGACGCTAGCGCGGGATCCTGGTTTTCTTTGTGCAAGAAGCAGTTCCCGACAGCCAGGGTCTCGATATTTGAGCCCATGAAACAGCGGAATGCATCCTCGGGCGTACAAACGATGGGTTCGCCGCGGACATTAAAGCTGGTGTTGATGATAACAGGGCAACCGGTACGGCGTTTGAACGCCGAAATAAGCTCGTGATAACGGGGATTGGTGTCCGGATGAACGGTCTGTATGCGCGCTGAGTAGTCGACATGGGTAACCGCCGGAATTTCGGATCGCGGCACGTTGAGCTTATCGATGCCGAAAAGGGCGTTTTCTGCCTGCGTCATCGACCGGCGACGCCCCTTCACCACGTCGGCAACCATCAACATGTACGGGCTGTCGCTATCCAGTTCAAACCATTCAGCAACGTCGCTGCGAAGCACCGATGGCGCAAAGGGGCGGAATGACTCCCGGAACTTCACTTTCAGATTCAGAATTGATTGCATGGCGGGAGACCGCGCATCCGCGAGAATCGACCGCGCGCCCAGCGCGCGCGGACCGAACTCCATTCGCCCCTGAAACCAACCGAGCGCCTTCCCCTCGGCCATGGCCGTCGCGCTCGCTTCGATCAACTCATCATCCTTGAGCACCTCGAACACCGCGCCCGCCTTGCGCAACCGCTGCTCAATGTCCGCCTGCGCGAAGCAAGGCCCCAGATAGGCTCCTTGCATCTTGTCCTGGCCGACAGATCCCCTGTCATGATTGAGATGAAGGTGATGAATTGCCAACGCCGCACCCAGCGCGCCCCCGGCGTCACCGGATGCCGGCTGCACCCATATCTGCTCAAAATGGCCGTCGCGCAGAACCTTGCCGTTGGCGACGCAGTTCAACGCGACGCCGCCCGCCAAACAGAGATTCCGCATGCCGGTCTCGTGCCGGATCGCCCGCGTCAAACGCAGAACAATCTCTTCCGTCACGAACTGTACCGACGCCGCCAGATCCATATGATGCTGGGTGAGGAGCTGATGATCCGGCGAACGCGGCGGGCCACCGAAAAGTTTGTGGAACTTCTCGCTGGTCATCGTCAAACCTGCGCAATAGTCGAAATACGACTGATCGAGCCGGAATGACCCATCCGGTTTCAGGTCAATGATGTGGTCGAAAATAGTTTGCGCGTATTTCGGCTCGCCGTAAGGCGCGAGGCCCATCACCTTGTACTCGCCGGAGTTCACCTTGAAGCCGGTATAATAGGTGAAGGCGGAATACAGCAGCCCCAGCGAGTGAGGAAAGTGGATCTCCTTCACGACTTCAAGCTGGTTGCCACGACCGATGGCAAGCGACGTGGTCGCCCACTCGCCGACTCCATCCATCGTCAGAACCGCGGCTTCCGCGAAGGGAGACGGGAAGAAAGCGCTCGCAGCATGACTGAGATGATGCTCCGAGAAACGTAGTCTTTTTTCCCAGGCTACATCCGGTGCAAATTTTTTCAGCTCCTTACACAGCAAGTCCTTGAAGTACAGCTTCTCACGAAGCCAAACCGGAAGCGCGGTGCGGAACGAGGAGAATCCGCGCGGAGCGAATGCGACATACGTTTCCAGTAGCCGCTCGAACTTCAGGAAGGGCTTGTCGTAAAACGAAACGTAGTCGACATCCTCCGCCCGAACGCCGGCCTCCTCAAGACAATAGGCGATCGCGTGTCGGGGAAATCCAGCATCGTGCTTCTTGCGCGAAAATCGCTCTTCCTGCGCGGCGGCAATGATCTCACCGTCGCGCAGAATGACCGCAGCGCTGTCGTGATAGAGCGCCGAAATTCCGAGGATCAGCATCTGAGCAAATCAGAAAAGCGTGTAGATGAAGGGGGCGATCGCACTGCCTTGTCCGAAAACAATCAGAGCACCCAGCAAAACCATCATAACCATGATCGGAAACAGCCAGAATTTTTTTCGGACGCGGACGAACGTCCAAAATTCCTTGAGAAACATGAGCATCGGCGATCTCCGTCTAGAACTGATTATTAAAGGAATCCGCGGATGGCCCCGGCGGATCGCGCTTGATCCAATAGCTCGGGGCATCGCGGTCAAATCGAAGTTGCAGCGAAACGCCGCCGAACAATCGCTTGATGATCGCTGTGGGGAAGATCAGCAGATAGAACAGCACCGCCAGGATGACCGGGCTCATGATCTTGTGCATGACGCCGCCAAACTTCATCCAAAGCCAGTTGGCGGGAGCGAGAATTTTCGGAAACAGAAGCGCAACAAGGACAAGCGCTCCGGACGCTGCCAGCAGCCAGACGTGAATGCCCTGTCCCTTCGTTAACGGATAAAGCGCAAGGATCGCGAAGAACGCGGCGAAGACAAAACCAAAGCTTCGATCGGAGCTCTGCTCGACCGGTGGTTTGTGCTTTTGTGTGTGCTCGTGCATTCAAGGTTCCTGTGGATTGCAGCGCTGACTGGCAATAAGCAGGCATTCGCCCGCCGTCAGGCAGTCCCTTTTCCGATCAGAATGTAACTGTCCGCGCGATCGGTGCTCGCATCCTTACCCGTGAGAATGAAGTCCCGATGCTCGCCAACGGAAGGGAGAGCCTGATCGGGATCGCCGCTTTGCGCCCATCCTTGCGGCAGGTCCACTCCGAACTGCCACTCCCACGCATCGTCTCGCGACCAGAACTGACGATTGCGATGCTGGTCGACGACATAGTGGAACGCATTCTCCGTGATTCCAAGCCAATCCAAGAGCAACGTAAGGTTGGATGGTTTTGCAAAGAGCAACGGTTTCACAAGATCGATCGCCGTCTCGCGGCTCATGCGCCGCAGACGAATTTCCCGGCAGGCATGGTCAACGACCTTGCCGAAGCCGTGCTTGAGCAGCTTGATGTAGTCGTGAACGTCTGAATAGTTCCAGCAATCGACGTCGTTATAAGTATCGAACGTACGCGTCTGGGGCGCCGTCTCGTAGCCGTACTTTCCAATCATGCTTTCGTGCTGGGCACGCGAATCCCAGCGAATATAGTTGTTGAGATAGATGCCGCGCACGCCGACCTGCTCGAGTTCCCGATTATCGGGGTAGACGTAAGGCGTGACATCCGGCGCGGTGACATTATCAAATTCGTCGATCAGATCCTCGGCCTCATAGCCCATGAGATCGTGCTGCTTGCGATAGCGCCGCGTCATCTCGACTTCATCGTCGTGGCTGAACATCCCGACTTGATCGACGCCTTGATGCGCACCCCATACAATCAGAGGGATCTTGAACTTCACTGCGATCTGAACGGGATAGACGGTCTGACCCGCAAGGCAGTGCCAATATACGCTGCCGAACCTTCGAAACGTGGATCGCGTGATCCGTTTCACCGTGTCGGGATTCACCGTCAAGGTCATCAGATCGCAGTCGAACACCGTCCGCAGCCTCGCCAGGTTACGTACACCGACATCGGTGTTGTATTGCTTGTTGTAGGTCACCAGCAGCGGATTCAGACCGTAAACGTTCTTAACGGTGTGCACGATGAAGTAAGAATCGCGCGCACCGCTGACCGGAACGATGCAATCATAGTTTCGGCCCGACCGGTTTCTGTAGACGTCGAAAATCGATTTCAGTTTTTCTGATCGCTCGGACCAGTCCCGTGCATCCTTCTCTTCATGGATGCGGCATCCGCTGCAGACGCCGTCGGCATCGAAAACAAGATGCAACGGGTGATGAGACGTATACAAGCAGCGCGAACAGAAGTGCATCAGATCACTTCCCGCTCGATACGCTTGTAGAGCAGATCTTCAAGCTCCCGTTCATTCCTTTTCAGCAGCCGGCCGTTCGGATCGAGTGTGTTGTGCGCATACGTTGCTGATGTTTCCAGACGGATTGGCATCGTTCTGCCGACGACGGCCTTCGTCATCGTGACGCTATGTTCGGAGAAGTGGAAGAAGTTCGCCGCGGCTGCAGCGCTGCACGCCGTCAGTTCCAGTACTTCCCGGAAGTGGTCCGGCCTTCCGGCTCCACCGCAGCAGATCACCGGCACACTGACCGCATCGCATACGTTCGTCACCAGCGTGCGATCGAAGCCCGCCTTCGTGCCGTCCCGGTCGACGGAATTGATCAGGATTTCGCCGGCTCCGGCAGACTCCAGCTGATGCGCAAAAACAGCGGGCGACAGCGGGAGCGACGTCTGCGTACTGGCGTCCCGCACACGGTACTCACCGTCAACCTTGACCGCATCGATCGATGCGACGACGCATTGAGCACCGAACTGCTCGGACGCAACCGTGAGCAGCTTGCGATCGTGAAGCGCTGCGAAGTTGAAGCTTACCTTGTCCGCACCGCAGTGCATGAGTTTCGAAATTTGTTCGATATGAGTGATCCCCCCGCCGACGGTCAGCGGAACCCGGCTGCGCCGCGCCACCTCTGCGACCATGGCGTAGTCCGGCTCGCGCCCCATCTTCTGGGCGCTGATGTCCAGGAGGATGATCTCGTCCGCTCCCCAATCGTCGAGGAACTCTGCGATAATCGCGGGCCGCCCGAGCGGGAGATATCGCGAGAACTTGTGACTTTGGACCGCGATCCCGTCCTTCACGACGATTACAGCGACAATGCGCTTCTTTAACATGCGGGGATGAAGCTCAGGACGCGACGGAATTCAGAAAACTGCGGAACACTTTTAGCCCGTTGTTCTGGCTCTTCTCGGGATGAAATTGCACACCGCGAATGTTTTCCCGCTGGATCGCCGCCGTGACCCGTATGCCGTAATCGCAATCGGCCGTGATGAAACGATCGTCGCACCGATAATGATAGCCGTGGTCGAAATAGAAGTTGGGTGCCTCCGGGACGCGATCAAACAGGACGTCGCCGCGGCGTTGCTCAATGTTGTTCCAGCCGACATGCGGAACCGCGTATTTCTCCGGTGGCTCAAGCCTGACCACGCGTCCCGGAATCCAGTTCAGGCCGTCATGAACCCCGTTCTCTTCGGAGGCTGTCGCCATCAGTTGCATACCGACGCAGATACCCAGGATGGCCTTCTTGCGTACCAGAACGGCTTCGTCGAGAACCGGCTTAAGCTTACGCTCGCGCAAATTGCTCGCGCAGGCGGCAAAGGCTCCGACGCCCGGAAGGATCAGAGCGTCGGCGTTGAGGATGTCGTCGGCGACACACGAAATCCTCAGCTTGCGATAGCCGAGTGCACGAACCGCATTCCAAACGGACTGCGTGTTGCCGACGCCGTAATCGACAATGACGATGTTCGGCTGTTTCATGTGCCGACACCGACCGCGAACTTGGGCCGATAGTGCCCGCGCCCGGCACGTTCGAACAGTTCGCCGTTGACATAGCGATCGACGATTTTCCAGAACTCATCCAGATCGACGTCGATGTAGCGGGCGAACTTCTGCACCAACGAAGGATCGTACGCATGATCGAAACGCTTCACCAGCGAGATGCCCTCCTCGCGGGTCATGCGTCCCGAGCGGATTTCAAGGTTGACGATATCGGACGTCCGGCCGAAGCCGAATTTCAGATACCGCACGTGCATGTTGATGTTGATGAAGTCTTCATCCAGCATGCTCGTCCCGAAATAATCCGGATCGAGGTTGGGCTGGGCCTCACGTATCGAGAGCCCTCGCAGCGCCGCATAGTTTCCATTCGCGAACGACGTGAAGTCCTTCATGAAGTAATCCATGAAGACGATCTTGATATTAGCCCGTTCCATTTCTTCATCGGTGGGGTAGGCATATTGCAGGATGTCTTTCGCATCCAAGCCCGCCGCCATGAGCCACGACGTATCGCCGCCACCGAGTGTATTGCTGTACTTTAGCCTGTTGCCATCGCTGGCATGCGATCCGAGAACGCCCATATCGCCGAGCGAGGCCGCGGCGCTCTCGCCCCACCAGATCAGCGGGATCTGATAGGCAACGGCGACTCGCGGGACGCTGGCGAACAGGGCGAACTCGGTCGCTTTCGCCCAGTTTCCATAACTGATGAAGGCATATCGCATCGCCTTCTTCCACGTTCGGGGGGCGCAGCTGATGTTGATACAATCGAACCCTTGCTCGATCAGATTGCTCAGGTTGTCGACGCCGCGTTGCGAAACCTGCTGCGGCGGATAGTTCATGGATACCAGCAGCGGATTCAGTCCGAACCGCTCCCGGATGTGAAGAGCCTGGCGCGTGCTGTCCTTGCCGCCGCTGACCCCGACAATGCAATCGTAGCCGGACTGGTTGTTGGCTTTTGCAAACGCAACGATCTCGGCCAGCTTCTCCGCGCGTTCGTCCCAGTCGATGTCTGGTTCGGCCTTGTAGTTCGCACACGGATAGCAAAGGCCGTTGTCGGTGAACACGATGTTCGGCCGCGTCGAGACGTTCAGGCAGTTAACGCAGTAGCGCATGCTATTGCGGGTTGCTGAAAGCATCGAAGTGAAGGCCGAGAACCGCGGCGCTGTCGATCAGGCACGGCACGCCATCTACAATGGGATAGATCAGTCCGCACGCCGGGCTGAAATAGACGTTGTCCCGTCGCTCCAGCGCTGCCTTGGTCACCGGGCAGATAAACTGCGGTTTTGCCGAAGCAGCGGCGCCCTGCTTCCGGATCACGGTCAAACCGGTCGGATTGAGGGCATTCACGCTGATCCCGAACGGGCGAGATTCGACGACGTCGTACCCGAGTGCGCGCGCATGCTCGGCCAAGCCGCGAACGTAGCCGTGATGCTCCATCCGCCGCTTACCGTCCTCCGAAGCGTTCTCGTAGTCAGGTTCGAGCAGGACGACATACTTGCCTGCGACGCGATAAAGCTCTTGAAGCGCCGCTTCTTCCCGGCCTCCATTCGGCTCAAGCGAGTGCGACGTGTAAACGATGTCGATGGCGTTGTCTGCGAGAGGAATGGCGAAGAGATTTGCCATAAAGAGATCGACAGATTGCCCGGCTGTTCTGGTGTTCTGCAAAGCGTAGCGCGCGCGCGACCACGAAATATCGAACCCAAACTTTTTCAACCGGCCGCTCGGATCAAGTTTGGCAACGAGCGGACTCATCACGGTTGCCTCACCGACTCCAACTTCCATGATCGAGCCGAAAGCGGGAAGCGCCAATAAAACCTGCGCGAAGGCATCGGTATAAGCCTCGATATGTTTCGCATTCTGGCTTGCCAGGCGCGTGTACGAGCCGGCCTGACAGTCGTAGCTGATCATGATCGAGTCAGGGTCATTCAGCCCCGCGGAACCGCTCTTCAGATATTGAAGAATGTTCTCTCCGCGGTCGTAAAGTTCCTTGAGTTTCAGCAACTGAGAGAACTTGTTCATGCACACGCCTGCAAGTTATGCCGATGCGTCAGGTCGTATGTCGTCATCACGCGAATTGATTCCAACGTGTCGCTGTGCCCCGCTTGACCGCAACCTTCAGCGTCCGGCCGATCAAACTGTCGAAATGCTTCGGCGCAAGTCCCATCCCGGGGCGGATACGCCGGATATCGTTGGGGCCGACGACAGCACCGGCCGGCAAATCACGCACGAAGTAAACCGACCGCCGGAAAACGAGACTCCCCTCTTCCGCAGCAGGCCGTGAGAAGCTGCTTTCGCCAAGCGCCAGCCAGGTGTCCTTTGCTTCGCGGCACAATGCCGATAGTTCATCCGGCTCAATCGAGAATTTGGAGTCGGGCCCCGGATCGGAGCGGCTCATCGTGAAGTGCTTCTCGATGACACAGGCTCCCAGGGCCACGGCGGCGGCCGCCGCCGTCGTACCGAGTGTATGGTCCGACAGGCCAACGGCGACATCGAAGCGCTCGGCCAGACGCCCGATCTTTTGCAGGTTCGCCTGATCGATCGGCGTCGGGTAGCTGCTGATGCAATGCAGCAGCACGAGCTGCTTGCAGCCCGCCTCACGCGCCGTGACAACGGCTTCTTCGATCTCCTGCTCACTTGCCATCCCGGTCGACATGATCATCGGCTTGGCGTTACGCGCGACATAGCGAATGAGCGGGAGATCGACGATTTCGAAGGACGCAATCTTGTAGGCCGGCGTATCGAGACGTTCGAGCAGATCGACAGCGGATTCGTCGAACGGGGTCGAGAATACCGTCAGGCCGATCTTGCGTGCGTGCACGAACATCGCCTCATGCCAGTCGTAAGGGGTGTGCGCCGACTGATAGAGATCGTACAGCTTGGAGCCGTCCCACAATCCGCCCTTGACGATGAAGTCGGGAAGATCGGAATCGATGGTCAGGGTGTCGGCAGTATACGTCTGCAACTTGATGGCATCGGCGCCGCACTGCTTCGCACGGTCGATGGTCTGCAAGGCCCGATCGAGGGATCCGTTGTGATTGGCGGACAGCTCCGCAATCACGTAGGGCGGGCAGTCGCGCCCGATCCGTCGTCCGTCAATGGTGATATTCACAGTCGCTCTCTGAGACATTCGTTGCGGCGTTATCGGGGCAGTATCTTGAGGATGAATTCCTTGCCGTTGTGGCGAAAGAATGCGGGGTAGCTGTCGTTGTCGACAATGCGCAGCTGATTGAACTGCGCCGCAATGCTCTGCTCGCTGTCCAGCAGACTGTCCTGCGCCCGCCGGCGCGGATACATCGTCGGTTCGCCGACCTGCTCGCGTGCTTTGTCAAGAACGCTGGGATAGCCGGCAACAAAAGCATTTGCGAGATCGCTGGTCGTTTGCGCAACCAGCGCCCGCCAATCCTCGATCAGTTCGGCTCCGTCCAGATTGATCGAATCCTGCAGATAGATCGGACCTGCATCGACTGCGTCGACGGCTTCGAACAACGTCACCGGTATCTGATCGGCGCCGCCGAGAATAAGCCAGCTGGCCGGCGACCAGCCTCTACCCTTCGGCAAATCGCTGGCATGAACGATGAGGTTATGACGGTAACGCGAACGCGTCGCCTCCCCCACGATCCGGCCATAGCTGAGGTAGAAACAAAGGTCTCCACCCGGCAGATCGTCTGCCGCGTGGACCCAGCTGACGCTATGCCGTTCGGCAAGCCAGCCGGTTACGAGTTCGGCGGCCGTTTCGTTGATCCAGCTTCCCGCGTCCGAGCAGATCGCGATCTTCAATGATGACGCGCTCGAGATCTGAGTTTCGCCGCTCCTCCGCAAGCCGAAACGGGCTGGCAGGAACGAGAGCGCACCCTTCGCAATCTTCCGGTGCGAAGCGATCGCCGTCGTCAGAACTGCGCTTTCCATTGTGAACCGGCGGGCGAGCGGCGCAAAGGCGCAGTCGATCGTCCATCCCGCGTTAGCCTTGTCGAACCGCACTTGGCCGACGGGAAATCCATCGGCCGTTTCGACGCTGAAAATACAACAGCCGTCCAGGTCGCGCAGACCTTCGCGAAACCGCCGAAGATCCTTGTCGGCCGCCGACTGATCGGCGCGCCGCCACTTGCGTAGCAGTCGCTCATCCTCGACAGTCGCTAGTTCAGCCATAAGCGGTTCGCGTGCCAAGAGTGCAGCCACCACGCGCCGCACTCCCTCCCCGTCGACATCGATCTGACCATCAACCCGCGCAAAGGGATGGCCACCAAGAACAGCGCCGATCTCCCGAGCCAGATCGGCAGCTTCGATCTTGTCCTTGTGCCCAAGCAGACGAATCAAGCCGAGACGATCAAGTTCAGCAGCAATCGGCTTTTGGTTCTCAGCGAGCGTCACGACCAACGTTGGCAGTCCAAGGCAGCAACGCTCCCACGAATTTGTGCCGCTTGCGCCAATCGCAAGGTCCGCGCTCACCATCAGCGGCGCGAGGCTTGGAAGCCCCTCGTGCAAAACGATAAAGGAATGAGCATCCACTGCCGTACGGATAGCAGCAGCGTGGTCGTGGGCCGGGTTGATCACCACGTCGACGTGGACGTCCGAGCGGCCGAGAGAGACCAGCGCAGATACGGCCTTGCCGGTTAGGTTTTCGGCGTCGGCGCCGCCGAAATAAACCAGGATGCGGCGAACCGGACCCTCGCGCGGCGGAACGCGCCGGCGCAGTTCGGCATAAATCGGCTGGAGCAGTGCGTAGGCTGGACCCAGCAGCAGCTCGCAATCGTCAGCGACCTTGTCATCGTAGCGACGGGCCCAGCCCGCGATCAAATTTTGATCCAGCAACAGATCGCAATCGTGCCGCCTGTCGGCCAGATCGTCGATGACCATCAGACGGCGGCACCCCGCCGCTCTGAGAGTGCTCTCCCAGCGTTCGTCGATGGCGTAGTGGTCCACGATCAGCCAGTCGGGGTCTCTATCGGCGATGACTGCCAGCGTCTGCGCGGCATCGGTCTTCCAGTCGGCTCCAAGCCAATGCGCGTGATGAGATTGCGGGTGATGATGCTCCGGAGCCGGCACGCCCTCCGCGGGAGCGGATGGCAGCATATGCAAGGAATGCCCCCGGACGCGGAGCGATTCCGCTAAATCGGCCGGCAGAGTCCGGCAAACGAACAGACATTCGAAGCCGCTCTGCCTCAGCGCATCGGCGAGCGTCGAGCATCTGACGACGTGCCCCGTACCGATCTGGCCGGATGCATCTGTACGAAAGACGGCGAGCATTCACTCAGCGTCTAGGCGCACCGCTATCGCACTCGCCGGCAGGCGGCATCAAATGTTCCGTGCCCGGTGCCGCCAATACATCGCGGCGGCCTTGCCGGCCGTCTCCACCGCCTTGAAGCGGGGATAGCGGAAGTTGACGAACAGCGACCTGCGCCGGCCCCCGGTCGGATGACCGCCGGAATGCACAAGATGGAATCCCTGGAAGAGAACCGCCTTACCAGCGGGCCCGGTGAAGTTGACGATCTTGCTGCGCTCGAACGGCGATGGACCTGTAAAGGCGCCGACAAGATCACCGCCGCGGAACACCGACGGCAGCTTGGCCAGGAGCTCGAAGTCGCTGTCTTTCAGGCCGCCGATTTTCGAGCGGAACGTCAACGCTTGGTGCAGCGCGCGGAGGATGTAGTTCTGCGGATACTTGTCGCTGCGATCGACATAGGTAAACGGGCCGTCGTTCTCGTTCACGTCGTCAAGATAAATGATCAGCGGGAACGCGTAGCAGCTTTGGTCGAGGTGATAGTTGCCATAGTCATGATGACGATAGGCATCCTCCCACCCTTCCGCGTGCATCTTGGAGTCGGCGAAGCGCGTCTCCGCACCCGGCGACACGATCTTGAAGCCCACATACTCTTCGATCAGTGGCTGGAGCGTTTTCCGCACCCAGCTCTTGACCTCTGGCGAGCGAGACAGATCGTACTCCATGTTCTTGACGCCGAGCTGCTCCATCTTGTCGGTCTGCGCCCGCGCATCGGTCAGAACGTTGGTGTCGAAGTTGAAGACGTGAACCGAGTCGGTTTCGGCGAAGTAATCCCGCGAGCGCATGCGGCGGTAGTTGAGAAACACGATCAACCGGACGAGCGCGTCTTCCAGCACCGGCTTCAGGATGCTGGCGTTCTTCGTCCGCCCGAGCATTTCGATCGAGAGGCTGGTGTAACGGCCGATGAAACGCTTGTAGTTTCCATCCTTGACCGTCTGCTCGAATTCACGCTCGAGCTCGCGCACATCTTCCTCGAACGCGGCGTTCTCGTCGTTCTGGAACGCGACATCCTGACAGTGAGCGAAGCTCTCGATCGGGAAGGTTTGGAACGGGTTCTGGGTCAGGTTTAACAAAACGGGCCTCATTCAGAGTTTCTGTGTGACAAAGCTAGCCCGGCACTCTCGTGTCAGCCGCAGCCAATCGTGACGCCTCATTTCCTGAACAACCACCAAGTAATATCATCGAACCCGGCGGCGTCATATACGTGCCCCCAAAGAAAGCCGTAGTCCACGACCTCGACCTGGAAGCTTTCCAAGAAGGTTTTTCCGAAATCGCGCTTGAACAGCCGATCTCGCTGTCCCTGATACTCGAGCATCACCGGCGTCCGATTGAAGTACTCGCCGATCAGAATGTATTTCTGCGAAAGATCGTACATCTTGCGCATGTTGGCGATGAGATCGTCCGGATGGATGTGGATCAACACGCCTATGGTAAAGACCAGATCGAAAGTTCGGCCGAAATTCGCGCGCTCGATCGGCCCGTTGAACGCGTCCGCAAGCTTGTGTTTCCCGGTCACCAGATCGAATGCCGGCTTGCTGATTTCGATGATCGACCGGGACGCGCCGGGCAGAGCGGCTTCAAGGAACGAAATGTTGCGCCCGATATTGCACCCGCACTCGAGCACCGATCCGACGCCGTCGGCGCGGGTGAGCATTTTGCGCCACGCTTCAGTTCCGAGCGCGCGATCAAAGTCGGAGTTCTTGCGGATGTACTCGTCGGCGTATTCCTGCGCCCAGAAGTTCTGCTGTTCGTTCATAGTTATGCTCGCACCGTTCGATCAGGGGCCTGCTGGACGATTTGATGAATCAGTTCCGCGCGGTCCCAGTCATCCGCCGTATCGATGTCGACCGCGCGCCATCCCGGCACAACAAATCCGATGCCGTTGCTATGGATGCGCGGATTACCCAGCCACGCCTCTTTGGAACCCCAATAGAACTGTCCGGCATCGAAGAATGCGGGCTTCAGGTCCTGGGTTCGCACCAGTTCGTTTGCAGGGTCGATCGGACTCAGCCGGCCGTCGGCGTCCCGATGGAGAGCGCGCTGAATCGCGGACGGAAACTCGGCGACCGGGAAGCAGTAGTCCGCCGATGAGGCTTCGTACAGTTTCCACGCCGCCACGAGATCCGGCGCCCGCAAAAAGGGAACGGCAGGATAGATGCAGCAGACCGCGCCCACCTGCCATCCCAAACGTTCGCAACGCTCGATCGCGTGAACAATGACGCTTGCCGTCGTTGCATGATCGTCGGCGAGATCGGCCGGACGTACAAACGGCGTTTCCGCTCCAAGCTTCCGAGAGATATCCGCGATTTCCTCATCATCGGTTGAAACGACGATATGAGAGAACAGGCCAGAAGCCTGTGCTGCGTTGATGGCATAGGAAATCATCGGGCTGCCGGCGAATGGCTTGATATTCTTGCGCGGGATTCGCTTGCTGCCCCCACGCGCAGGAATAACGGCGATCTTCACTCGGCAAACGCCTTCCTGAGCGTGTCGATAACGTAGTCATGTTCCCCGGCGGTCAGCGTGGGGAACACCGGCAGACTAACGGTCTCACGGAAAAAGTTTTCAGCTTCCTCGCAGTAACCTCGACGGAATCCGAGCGCTTCATAATAGGGCTGAAGATAAACCGGGATGTAGTGGAGATTGACGCGGATGTCCGCCTTCGTGAGCAGATCATAAATATAACGTTGCGGCTTGTTACCGTGACGTGGAATCCGAACCGGATAAAGATGGTAGCTTGAACGCGTATCTGGATGTTGCCACGGCAGACCGATGGGGAGCCCCTTCAGTTCCGTATCGTACTTCTCTGCGATCTCGTGGCGCTTGACGACGAACTCGTCGAGATGCGCCATCTGACTCAATCCCAGCGCGGCCTGGACGTCGGTCATCCGGTAATTAAATCCCAGGTGGACCTGCTGATAATTCCAGATTTCGTCCGAGGGACGTAACTGCATGTCGGCACGATCGCTGGTGATGCCGTGGCTGCGGAACAGCTGCATGCGGCGCGCGAGCGCCTCGTTGTTCGTAACCGCCAATCCGCCCTCACCCGTCGTGATGATCTTGACTGGATGGAAGCTGAAGACGGCAATGTCGCTGTAGCGGCAGTTGCCGACGGGCTCGTTCTTGTATTTCGCACCGACCGCGTGTGAGGCATCCTCGATAATCTTGAAGTTGTACTTGCGAGCCAGCGCGTGAATGCCCGCCATATCGCAGGACTGACCGCAGAGATGGACCGGTATGACGACCTTCGGCAGACGGCCAGTTTTCTCGGCCTGAACGAGCTTCTCCGCCAGACGCTCGACGCTGAGATTGTAAGTCTTCGGATCGATATCGACGAAATCGACGTCGGCGCCGCAATAGAGCGCGCCGTTCGAGCTCGCCACAAACGTCGTTGGGCTCGTCCATACCACATCGCCCGGTCCGACTTCCAAAGCCAGACATGCGATGTGCAACGCGCTCGTCGCACTGTTCACGGCCACGCTAAACTTCGCTTGGCAGTATGTCGACACGGCCTGCTCGAAGCGCGGCACCGTCGGCCCCTGCGTCAGCCAATCCGACCGCAAAACATCGATGACCGCATCGATGTCTTCCTGCGTGATGGTTTGACGGCCGTATGGGATCATCTCAAGCCTCTCACACGTTGGACATTTGCTCAGGACACTTGCAATGGCTGGCCGACAAGCTGCTGATAGGTGCCCGTCCGCTCAATCTGCCCATTGCTCAGATCGAAAATGCGGTCGCAGTGTTTGAGAGTGCTCAAACGGTGCGCGACCATCAGAACCGTCAAATCCTTCTCGGACGCATAGACCGATTCCATCACCGACTGCTCCGTCTCACCGTCGAGAGCGCTTGTCGCTTCATCGAAGACGATCACGTCGGCCTGCTTGTAGAATGCACGGGCAATGCCGATCCGTTGCCGCTGCCCGCCGGACAGACGCATTCCCCGCTCGCCGACAAGCGTATCGTACCCGAGCTGCCAGGACTTGATCGTATCGTCGATCTGCGCGCGCCGGGCAGCTTCCTGAACGCGCGCAAGATCGATGTCTTCCGGACGAGCTCCGAAGGCGATATTTTCCGCGATCGTCGCGTCCTTGAGGAAAATAGCCTGCGGAACATGCGCGATGTGGTCCTGCCACGCGCGGCGGTTGCGGTCTGCAAGCGCGACGCCGTCGATCAGGATTTCACCGGAGGTCGGCGACAGAAGACCGATGATCATGTCGAGCAGCGTGCTCTTGCCACTGCCGGTCGTGCCGATAAATCCGATCCGGCTGCCACGTTCGATACGAAGGTTGATTCCATCCAGAACCCACGGCCCGTCCGGCGTAAATTGAAACCGAACGTCGCGCAATGCGATCTGCTCTTTGAATGCGAGAGGCAGATGGGCGTCCGATCCCTCGACCGGCATCGGCTGATCCAGTAGTTCGATGACATCGCGCAACGAATGCGTTCCGCCCATCACATAGGTCCAGCCGGAGTAGCTCTGCTGCACCAGCGGCAGCAGCCGCTGCCCCGCCATGGCGAGCGCCCCAAGCGTCGGCAACACTGTCGACAGACCTTCCTGGCGGCTCGCCATCATGCAGGCGATAGCGCTGATCAGTACGAGGCCGAAGGCCTCGATCACCGGCCGTGGCGCGCCACTGATCACATGGATGCTGACGAGCGCTCTGCGAAGTCGCCAATCGACCTGTTGATAAATGCGGACGAATGCATCCTGAAGCCCGTCGATCAGTACGTCGCGGATGCCACCCAGTCCTTCCTGAACGACCCGGGTCACCTCCGTCTGCCCCTCGTTGACGCGATGGCTGTCGCGCACGAGCTGCCGTCGGGTCGTATAGACGACGAGCAAATAGATAATGCCGAATCCAGCAAAGGCGATCGCGGTGAGCTCAGGATTCACGATCAGCATGAAGCAGACGATCGCCACCATCATGAGGGCCGACGTCAACAACGTCAGCAACGGCACGATGATCGAGTATACGACCGTGTGAATCTTGTTCATCAGCGCAGCGACGATTTCACTGCTGTTGCGCATCGCGTGCACGATGTAGGGCTGATACAGCGTTCGCCTGTAGGCCTCGGCGCCAAGATCAGCGCCGATCGAATTGCCGAGACGGGTCTGCGCCCACAGCAACACCAGCCGAGCGAAGCCCGACAAGACGGCCGCACCTGCGAACATCGCAGCCAGCGGCAGGATAAGTTGCGAGGGTGACGTCAGCCCGAACAGGCCAACAACACCGTGCATCAAGGGATGCTTGAAGACGATGTCCGGCGAAGTCAAAACGCCGAGGAAGGGAATAATCATACCGAGCGAAAAGATTTCGAGCACGGCACTGATCAGCATCAGCAGCGCCACGACGGCGAGTTGAGCGCGCCGTCGCGCGGAGATGTGGCGCCACAACCCGCGCAACAGGGGGAACAGCAGCAGCGCCTGCTGATTTGAGGGCTGGCTATCGCTCACGATGCAGCCGCTCCCCGAAAGCCCGGTCGAGGCGGGCAAGGACATGCACGATCCGACACGCGAAGACGCGTCGTCAGATCAATTGAGCGCATCCGAGATGTTGGGTGATTGGGAGGCATGGTGGAGGCTGGGCATTTCAGTCCTGGCACGCAGGACTGCTCAACGGCTTGCCCTTCGTTGATGCGTCCGAATTGATGCTTCCGAGGCCGGTTCCAACCGCGCGCGATCAAGCAGGCTCGAGAGCTGGCGCAGTGCAGCGGAACCAAGTACCCGAGCCCGCCTGGAGGTGAAAAATTCGCCCATTCGCTGTACGAAATTGGCCTCGATCACCACGGAACCTCTTCAGGCACGCTACCGCCAGACCGCTTCCAGGAAAGCAGTCGGCTTATACCTGCTAACTAGCTGGTCTTAAACGAGAAAATCGCCCTCAACCAGTGGGGGCAATCTGCCATAGTCCGGCTTGGGGGGAAAGGCTTTTTTCCGGTCCCATTACCGTCGCTGACGCCGATTCTGGGGCTCAAATCTTGCGGAGACTGGCCGGCGACACACGCAGCGCCACCGATTTACTTAGGAATTCTATCAGCACGAAGGCGCGCTGCTCTCCATCCGCCATCTGGTAGACCCCCTCCATACCCGCAAAGGGTCCGGCGGTGAGTTTCACGCGCTCGTCCTTGCTGAACATACGGATCGGACTGCGCTTGCCGGCGGCTTCCGCAGATTTGAGAAAGCTCACCAGATCATCGTCGATGCGTGCCGGCTCGACACCGAAACTCACCAGCCGGCTTACCCCTCGTGTCGACCTGATCGGAGCCCAGCTTTTCGCGGAGCGACCCCGTTCAAGACGAATGAACAGGTAACGCGGGAACAGCGGTTCATCGGCCAGCGCCACCTGATTTTGCCGCAACTTTTCTTTTCAGAATACCGGAAGATAACACTCGTAACCCTGACGTTCGAGGTTCTCTAATGCCTGCTGCTCTTGGCGCGGCTTGGTGTAAATGAGGTACCACTGCATTCGCGATCAGTGTCCAACGATATCGGCCGGTGCACCGCTGCAAGTAGCGCAAGAGCCCAATCATGCGCTCAACAGGCGCGACTTTCCATCTCTATGGCCCGGCTATCGCCACGAGGTTCAAGTTTTGAACTCCGGCACGGCCTGCTTCAGCAGCGACCGGATAGCGGTCCGATCCTCGGCGGCGACGGTCTTTTCGAGGCTTGCGATCCAGGACCGCATCGCCTCCGCCTTTGGCTCCATCGGCACCGCCGCCATGACGCCGGGGACGCCAATGTCCCTTGTTGGTTCGCCCTCCGCAAACAGGATTTCGTGTAATCGCTCGCCCTGACGCATCCCGGTGAACGCGATATCGATATCCTTGTGCGGCTCGAGACCGGACAGTTTGATCATGCGCTCCGCGAGATCGACGATCTTTACCAGCTGCCCCATGTTGAGCACATAAACCGAGACGTCGTCACCTCCATCGGTCGTCAGAGCGTGAACGGCCGCACTGATGACCAGATCGCACGCCTCGCGAATGGTCATGAAGTAACGAACCATATCCGGATGCGTAACGGTCACCGGACCGCCGGCCTCGATCTGCGCCTTGAACTTCGGAACCACCGAGCCGTTCGATCCCAGCACGTTGCCAAAGCGCACCGAGATAAGGCGCATAGCCGAACCACCGGAACGCCGCGCGGCGCGTTCACGATCAAGCATCTGACAGTACATCTCGGCAAAACGCTTGGTTAGTCCCAACATCGACACCGGCTCGATCGCCTTGTCGGTCGAGATCATCACCATGGCTTCCGCGTGCGCTGCCGCCGCGGCGTCCGCAACGTTGATGGTGCCGAAGATGTTGGTCTTGACGCCCTCGGTCCAGTCTCTTTCGAGGATCGGTACGTGCTTCAGTGCGGCTGCGTGGAACACGAGGTCCGGTTTGAACTCCTGCATCAGCGCGAACATGCGATCGCGGTCGCGAATGTCGGCGATGCGGCCCTCGATGATGACCTGTTGACTTCCGCCGCTCAGGTTTTCTGTGACGGCATAGAGGGCGGGTTCGGAGTTCTCGACGATCAAGAGACGCGCCGCGCCGAACGCGATGACACGGTCGCAGATTTCCGACCCGATGGAACCGCCCCCACCCGTGACGATCACGGCCTTGTTCTTGATTAGCGTTTCAAGATTCTCGTAGTTGATCTTGGCGCTGGGGCGCAGCAGCAAATCTTCGATCGCAATCGGCGCAAGCCGCGGCATCCCGCGATGCTCCTCCAGCGATGGCAGTTGGCTGACCATCAATCCAAGCTTGCGCGCGAGCTTGAGAACGGACTCCGGTTCTGAAGCCGGCTCGAATGCGGACGGCGTCAAGACCAGGCGCTGAATGGGTCGCTCCCGCTTGGAGAAATCCTGAAGCACGCCCGGAAGATCCTCGATGATCCCGACGACCGAGACGCCGCGGATCAACTGACCGCGATCGGCAATCGAAGGCGAGATGATCCCGACCGGTCTGAGATTCTTCACCGCACCGCTCTCGATACTGCGCAGCAGCACCTCGACGTCCGCGGTACGGCCGACGATGAGTGCAGGAGTTGCGCCCGCCGTGTTCGTGCGGGTCAGCGTGCGTGAGTAACGGAAATAACGATAAATCAGACGCGAGCCGCTGAGGAAGAAAACCTCCAGCATCCAGTAGATGACGATGGTCGTCTTGCCGAGAAAGAAAGTGCCGTAAGCGTCGGGCGCAACGAAAATGTAGTCGAGAATGAGCAGCGAAACGGCGAGGAAGGTTGCCGCTCGCACGATGTTGAGAAAATCCGGAAACGATACGAAGCGCTACTTCGTGGTGGTCAGGTGACAGGCATAGCATACGACCACCGTGAGCACGGCGAAGTACGGCAGAATCTTCAGCACGATCGGTAGACGGTCGAGAAGCGCGTTCTCCTGAAAACGCAGATAAAAACTAAGAACGACCGCAGAAATCGAAACGATCACGTCGTGCAGCGCAATCAGCAGATTGCGCGGACCCAGACCGCGGAAAAATCTCATGCGCCCAACTCCGGCGCTGCAATGAAAAATATCATGACTTGCTTTCCCGAGCCCGTTTCACGAGCGACGTCGTACTAAAACCTTCAAGAATATCGACTAATAAAACTTCGCCGCCGTACGCGGTCACAACCTCATGGCCGATCACCTGCTCGCGGGTATAATCGCCGCCTTTCACCAGCACGCTCGGCTTAATCTGCGCAATCAGTTTGAGCGGTGTGTCTTCGTCAAAAATGACGACAAGATCGACTGCTTCGAGCGCAGCGAGCACTTCCGCGCGGGCCTGCTGGTTCTGCAGCGGACGCTCGGGGCCCTTGAGGCGCTTCACCGAGGCATCGCTGTTCAAGCCGAGGACCAAACGATCGCAGGCGGCGCGCGCCTGCGTGATGACCTTCACATGTCCTGGATGTAAAATGTCGAAGCAGCCATTGGTGAAGCCAATGCGCAAATCCTCCGTGCGCCACGCCTTAAGCTGAGCAGCGAGTTGTTCCGGCGTCAGCGCAATCTTGTCTTCGACGACGAGCGAGGCATGCGGCAGCATTTTGCGTCGCAGTTCGGTAAGCGAAACAGTCGCGGTCCCCTGCTTGCTGACGGCTACGGCGGCAGCTGCGTTCGCGGCGCGCAACGCTGTATCCCAATTGGCACCCGCCGCGAGTGCAACGCCGAGTACGGCGACGACGGTATCGCCCGCACCCGATACATCGCGGACCTTCACCTGATGCGCCGGAACATGGATGGCCTCACCCTGCCGCGGAACGAGCGTCATGCCGAATTCGCTCTGCGTGACCAGCATCGCTTCGCCGTCGGTTTCGCGCATCGATGCACGCGCGGCCTCGACGATCTCTACCTCCGTCCGGGCCGCGCTGCGGGTCGCATCCGCAAATTCCTTGCGGTTCGGGGTCAATAGTGATGCACCGCGATAGGCCGCAAAGTTCATGTTCTTCGGATCGACGATCACCCGCTTGCCGAGCTTGCGAGCGCCGTCGATGGTGGTGCGGATCACCTTCTCGGTGAGCACGCCCTTGGCGTAGTCGGAAAGCAGCACGATATCGGCGCGCGGCAGCATGGTCGTGATCGCGTCGATCAGCGTTGTTTCGATCTCGGCCGAGACGGGCGTCGCGCGCTCCCAATCGGCACGTAGCATATGCGTCGAGAAATGCTCCGACACAAAACGCACCTTGCGTGTTGTCGGGCGAGCGGCGTCGACGACCAGCATCGGCTCGATCAGGCTTTCCTTGGCGAGCTCCGCCTTCAGCGCGCGGGCCGCATCGTCATCGCCGACGATGCCGACAAAAATACAATGCGCGCCAAGCGCGGCGATGCTGCGCGCGACGTTGCCAGCGCCGCCGACATTGATCTCGCTGCGCTGAACGGCGATCACCGGCGCCGGCGCTTCCGGCGAAATCCGGCCGACCTCGCCATAAACGAATTCGTCCAGCATCAGATCGCCGATGCACAGCACCGTCTGCCGGACCATCGCTTGCGACAGCGTGTCGAAATCGAACATACGGAACCTGTTGTCCTGTCAGCGATAGCGATCGGGACGATCGAGAAAATCTTTGACGTAAGCATCGACCGCGGCTTCGAGCGGTGTGAAGCCGCCGTTGTAGCCTGCACGCTGTAGCCGTTCGACGGTCGCCTGCGTGAAGTATTGATAGCTGCCCCGAATCTGTTCGGGCATGTCGATATACTGGATGTTGGGCGATGTGCCGAGCGATTGATACGCCGAGCCGATCAGATCCTTGAAGCTGCGCGCCTGGCCGGTTCCCACATTGAAGATGCCGTTCACCGATGGCGTTGCCAAGAGCCACACGATCACGCGCACGATGTCATCGACGTAGATGAAATCGCGGCGCTGGTCGCCATCGGCAATACCCTCGCGATGCGATTTGAAAAGCTGCACTGCACGGCCGGCCTTGATGTCGTCGAACCGGCGCGCGAGCACACTCATCATCGTGCCCTTGTGATATTCATTCGGCCCGAACACGTTGAAGAATTTCAACCCTACCCACTGCGGCGGCAGCTTCTCGCCGGCGGCGACACGTGCCGCCACTGCCATGTCGAAGACATGCTTGCTCCAACCGTAGAGATTCATCGGCTGCAATCGTTTCAGGCTCACAAGCGTGTCGGTGTCATCGAAACTGCCGTCGCCGTCGCCGTAGGTCGCTGCCGAGGACGCGTAGATGAGTGGTACGGCGTGCGCAGTACACCAGTCGAGCAGCCGCAGCGAGAGGCCAAAATTGGTAGCCATGACCAGATCGCCGTCCGTCGCGGTCGTCTCGGAGATCGCGCCCATGTGGATTATGCCGTCGAGCTTGCGGCCCGAAAGCCAGCCAAACAGGTCGGCCGGGGCCACGAAATCGGCAAGCTGACGCTTGGCGAGGTTCTTCCACTTGCCCTCGTGGCCGAGGAAGTCGCAGACCGCCACGTCAGTGCGGCCGGCGTCATTCAACGCCGCGACCACATTCGACCCGATGAATCCGGCCCCGCCGGTAACAAGCAACATGCCTGCGCCCCGAAAAATCCCGAGCCACCAATGCCCTACCCGCGCGGCAGGGGCAACCGACCTCCGGTAATGTGGTGAAGTTGCTTGGCCGGGCTTGGAAATTCCCGCTGGACGGACCACCTTACGGGCGCTACCCGGGCTGTATCGAGCGGGCGGCTGCCCTTCTGTGCAGTAGAAATGGATTATAATTCACTTGTTCATCAATTGGCGGGTGCGCCGGACCGGGAGGAAACCAGCCCGGTCCTGCTGGTTCCGTACATGTGGATCGGCGACTTCGTTCGTTGCCACACAGTGGTGCGGGTGCTGAAGGATCGTTGGCCGAAACGTCCGGTGGACGTCCTGACCACCGCGCTCTGCGCCCCGCTGCTGGATTACATGCCGGGCGTCCGTGCCGGAATTCCATCCGACCTGCCGCGCGGTGCAATCGCGCTCGGCAAACAGCGCGCGCTGGCCGATATATTGCGCTCCAGAAACTACGGCGCATCGCTGGTCATGCCGCGCACCTGGAAGGCGACGCTCGCCCCAGCGCTGGCCGGCATCCCGCAACGGACCGGCTTCGTCGGCGAATTCCGTTTCGGCATGCTGAACGACTGGCGCTGGGGCGAGCGCACCCTGCCCCGTATGGTCGATTGCCTGTCGGCTCTAGCGTTGCCGCCGAATATCGAATTGCCGATGGATTGGCCGGAGCCGCAGCTCGTTGTGCCGCAAGGTGACATCGCTGCGTGGCGTGCAACGCAGTCGCTCGGCACCGCCAAGGCCGTGGCGCTCGCGCCCGGCGCCGTCGGGCCGTCGAAGCGCTGGAGTTATTATGCAGAGGCCGCGAAAGAGCTGACGAGCCGCGGCTATGATGTGTGGGTGATTGGCGGTCCTGGTGAGACGACTGCGGCGACGCAAATCGTCGAAGCAGCTGGATCGCGGGCCCGCGACCTCACCGGCGACGATCTGCGCAACGGCATCCTGGCGCTTGCTGCGGCGGATCTTGTGATCTCCAACGACTCCGGCCTGTTGCATGTTTCAGCCGCGATCGGCTCGCCGACCATCGGCATCTTCGGGCCGACCAGCCCCTTCCATTACGCCCCGCTCAATCCCGTCGACGCGATCGTTCAAGCCAAGACCGAGATCGATTGCCGCCCGTGCCACAAGCCGACCTGCCGGATGCAACACCATCGCTGCATGCGCGACATTGCGGTTGGCGACGTGATTGGTGCAGCAGAAACCGCCATCCATGCCAAGCGAACGCCGACAGCCGCGCACTAGGATTACCGGCGCTGCTTGCCTGCGGCGCCTCCCGCCGCTACGACTGCATCGCAAACCCGCTTGAGGTCATCGTGAGCAACGATCCGGTCGGCAATCACTTCAAGGTCTCGCTGGATGCGCTCGCGGTTGCGGCAAATGATGCGTCGCTGCTGGCGCTGACGCGCGAGATCGCCGCAACGATCACGACCGCGCTACGCGACGGGCGCAAGGTGCTGCTGATCGGCAACGGCGGCAGCGCGGCGGATGCGCAGCATATCGCCGCAGAACTCGTCGGCCGCTACAAGGAGGAGCGCCCGGGCTGGGCAGCGATTGCTCTGACGACGGATACCTCAGCGCTCACCGCCATCGGCAACGACTATGGCATCGAGCAAATTTTCGCGCGGCAAGTCGAAGGGCTCGGCCAGCGCGGCGATATTCTGATTGCTATGAGCACGTCGGGCCGCTCGCCGAACATCGTTGCCGCAATCGAGCGAGCCCGCGGCATGGGCATCACCACGATCGGCTTCACCGGCGCGAAAGGCAGCAGCATGACCGCGCATTGCGACCGCGTGTTCGTTGCTCCGACCGACGACACGCCGGTGGTACAGCAAATTCACATGACGGCGCTGCACGCGATCTGCGATCAGGTCGAGCGCGCGTTGACCGCCGGCACATGAACAAGAAGCCTGCCGCGTTTCTCGATCGCGACGGCGTTATCAACATCGATGACGGCTATATCGGCACGCGCGAGCGCTTCCGCTGGATGCCGGGCATCGTGCGCGCCGTCCGCACGCTGAACGACGCCGGCCTCTACGTGTTCGTCGTATCCAACCAATCCGGCGTCGCCCGCGGCATGTTCACGGAATCCGACGTGCAAGTGCTGCACGACTGGATGCGCGCTGAATTGCTGCAGCAAGGCGCACGGATCGACGACGTGCGCTACTGCCCCTATCACACGGAAGGCAGCGTCGCGGCGTATCTGCGCGACAGTGACTGGCGCAAGCCGAAGCCCGGTATGTTGCTAGATCTCATGCAAGCCTGGCCGGTGGTTCGCGAGGGCAGCTTCATGATCGGCGACAAGCCCGGCGACATGGAGGCCGCAGCCGCGGCAGGTGTCGCCGGCCATCTGTTCAAGGGTGGCGACATCAGCGAGTTCGTTGACGGAATCGTCGCGACGATACCGCGCTAGCCGAGCAGCGCTTCGGCCGCCGCAATCGCCTGCACGAACGACGGATAGACGCCCTTCCCGCCCAGCACCCTGATCGGCCCTTGCCCCACCGGACCCGTAAGGCCCGGCTCGGTCGCGATGAAGATCGCGATCAGCGGCACGCCATAGGCGGCTGCGAGATGCAGCAGACCCGTATCGACGCCAACAACGAGCGACGCGCTCGCAATCGTCCGCGCGGTGAGATCGAGCGGCTGGCGCGGCAGGATGCGGCTGTTCTTGATCGCCGCAGCAAGACGCTCGCTGGTGACGCGCTCGGGCTGCGAACCCCACGGAATCACAACCTCGAAGCCGCGCTTCGACAGCCATTGGCCAATGCCGATCCAATCGACCTCGCGCCACTGCTTCGCCTCACGCGACGTTCCGTGTTGCAGGATCGCGTACGGGGATGCGCTTGACGCTTGCGCGCGCGGCAAGCCGTAATCGATCGCGTCTCCCGGCGTGTAGCCGAGCGCGAGGGCGGTCAACGCGCGATTGCGCGTCACAGCATGCAGCGTTCGCGACACTTTATGCTTTATGTCATAAACGCGCGACGCGAGCGGCTCGCGAATGCTGTCGCTGTCATAGCCATGCTTTTCGCCTCGCGTTCGGCGGACGATCAGCGCGGAGCGGATCAGCCCCTGCGTATCGATAATTGTCTCGTCGCTACGCTCGCGCAGCCGTTTGGTGAACGCACGCATCTCGTTCCAGGTCGATGCACTGAGGATCGATGAGCGCCAGCGCCGCGCCGCCACCGGAATGATGTCGCTCACCGCCGGATGCAGACGCGCAAGCGGCGCGAAATCCTCCTCGACGATCCACGACAGCTTGCGGCCGGGACAATGGCGCGCGGCGTCGGTGACCGCCGGCATGTGATGCACCACATCGCCGAGCGACGATGTCTTGACGAACAGAATGTCTCTCATCGGGACCACAAGCGGATACGGCCGGAATACGGGTTAGGATTTGGCAACCATATGGACGATTCCCCGAGCAAAAGTCCGGAAATCCGGCCGCGATCCGCTCGCTTATACCCCAATTCCATTCTTTGACGACACCGTGGGGCGGTTGCGGAGCCGGCATCACGCCGGCGGTTAACACGCGTTAGTTTTCGGGAGTGCTCATATGACCGTCCTCGTGACCGGCGGCGCCGGCTACATCGGAAGTCATACCGTTCGCGCCCTCGTCGATGCCGGCGAAAGCGTCGTCGTGATCGACAATCTCAGCACCGGATTTTCGGCATTCCTGCCGGAAAGTGTGCCGCTGTTCATCGGCGATGCCGCTGACGAAAATCTCGTCGATGGCGTGATCGATGCACATGGCGTCGATGCCATCATCCATTTTGCCGGCTCGATCGTCGTGCCGGAATCGATGCGCGATCCGCTCGGCTACTACCGCAACAACACCATGACCACGCGCAACCTGCTGAGCGCCGCCGTGCGTCATAGCGTCAACCGCTTCATTTTCTCGTCGACGGCAGCGGTCTACGGCAACCCGGAGCAAATTCCGGTGCCGGAACACGCCCCGACCCGTCCGACCTCGCCGTATGGTTCGTCGAAGCTGATGACCGAGATCATGCTGCATGATGTTGCCGCCGCGCACGGCCTTAACTACGTCGTGCTGCGCTACTTCAACGTCGCCGGTGCCGATCCGCAATGCCGTATCGGACTCGCGACCGAGGGCGCCACGCATCTTCTGAAGATCGCGGTCGAAGCGGCCACCGGCCAGCGCGCCAAGATCGACGTGTTCGGCACCGACTATCCGACACCGGATGGAAGCTGCATTCGCGATTTCATCCACGTCAGCGATCTTGCCGAAGCGCATCGTTCGGCCCTGCATTATCTGCGCAACGGCGGCCGTCCTGCCACGCTGAACTGCGGCTATGGCCGCGGCTACTCGGTGATCGAAGTGATCGAAGCCGTCCGCCGCGTATCAGGCCGCAACTTCGCTGTTCAGGTCGCCGACCGCCGCCCCGGCGACATCATGACCATGATCGCGGACACCACCCGCATCCACGCGACGCTCGACTGGACGCCGCGCTACGCCGATCTCGATACCATCGTCGCCCATGCGCTGGCCTGGGAGGAAAAGCTGATGCGCGACCGCGAAATCAGCGCCAACGAGGCTGTTCCGGCCTGATCCGGCCCGGGCAAAACAGCCCGATTTCGCTTGAAAATCAGGCCCATCGCGGGCAAACAGGCCGCAATTGTTCCGACAACGCGCGTGAGCAACGGTCGCCGCGCGCCCTGGACCGTGATGGCCAAATTCTCATTCGATCTCTCCGACCCTAACGGCACGCTGGCGATGATGCGCCGGCTGGTGATGGAGCAGGCGCTCCAGTTCTGGCGCCGCTATCTCGTGGCATTCGTGCTGCTCGGCGTTTCCGCCAGCGCGACAGCGCTGACGGCCTATATGCTCGGCAAGGTCATCAACAAGGCCTACATCGATCGGGATTTCCCCGCGATCGTCACGCTGGGCCTGCTGACGATGGGGCTGTTCATCGCCAAGGGCGCGGCGACCTATTTTAGCACGGTCATTCTGTCCCGCATCAGCAACGCGATCATCGCAAACAACCAGCGGCGGTTGTTCGCCAAGCTGATGACCGAGAGCCTCGGCTTCTTCTCGAACCGCCACTCGTCGGAATTCCTGCAACGCCTGACCGGCGGCGCAGCCGCCGTCACGGCCGCGCTGAACCTTTGCGTCAATGCTCTCGGCCGCGACCTGCTTGCGCTGATCGCGCTCATCAGCGTGATGGTGTGGCAAGATCCGCTGATGTCGGTCTTCGCGTTCTTCGTCGCACCGCCTGCGGTCCTGATCATCCGCAAACTCGTCAAGCGCATCCGCGACGTCGCCAACAGGCAATTTGGAACATCAACCTTCATCCTCGAAGCGATGCAGGAATCGCTGCAAGGCATCCGGACCGTCAAGGCCTTCTCGCTCGAAAGCGAAATGCAGCGGCGCATGAACGAGAGCGTCGCTACAGTTGAAAACATTTCGAACAAGATGGCGCAGGTGATGAACCGCGCCAGTCCGCTGATGGAAGCGCTCGGCGGACTGGCGATCGCGGCATCGCTGATCTACGGCGGCTACCTCGTTATCAAGCTGGACGCAGCTCCGGGCCAGTTCTTTTCGTTCCTGACCGCATTCCTTCTCGCCTACGAGCCCGCGAAACGCCTCGCGCGCCTCAACATCGAACTGAACGCCAGCCTCGTCGGCGCGCGCATGCTGCTCGACATCGTCGACAGCCCCGCAAGCGAACCTGACGACAGCTACAAGCCTGACCTGAAACTCGGCAACGCCCGCGTCGAATTCCGCGATGTCGAGTTCTCATACCGGCCGAACGAGCCGGTGCTCAACAAGATGAACTTTGTCGCCGAGCCGGGCAAGGTCACGGCGCTGGTCGGTCCCTCCGGCGGCGGCAAGTCGACGGTGCTCGCCATGCTGCTGCGATTCTACGAGCCGCAGCAGGGGCAGATCGTCATCGACGGGCAGAACCTGAGCGACACATCGCGGCGGTCGCTGCGCCAGCAGATCGCTTATGTCGGACAGGACGTCTACCTGTTCCGCGGCAGCGTGCGCGAGAATATCGCGTTCGGAAAGCTGGACGCGACCGAAGAGGAAATCATCGCTGCGGCAAAGGCCGCTTACGCGCACGACTTCATCATGGGTTTTCCGGGCGGCTACGACGCGCCGGTCGGCGAGCACGGCACCCAGCTGTCCGGCGGCCAGCGCCAGCGCATCGCGATCGCGCGCGCCCTCATCCGCAACGCGCCGCTGATCCTGCTGGACGAAGCCACCGCCGCGCTCGACTCCGAGTCTGAGCGGCTGGTGCAACAGGCGATCGATCGGCTTTGCGTCAACCGCACCACCATCGTGATCGCGCACCGGCTGCACACCATCATGCACTCGGACGCCATTCTGGTGGTCGAGGGCGGCCAGATCGTCGAAGCCGGCCGCCACGACGAGTTGTTGCGCCGCGACGGCCGCTACGCCACCTTCTTCCGTCTGCAGCATCACAATGCAACGCTAGCGCCCGCAGCGGCGTCGGCGTAGTCTCCCGCATCCGTTCCCACCCGAAGAGTATTCCATGACCGCACAGAAGTTCGCCATTCCGGCCATCCCGCAGCCTGTCATCGCTGTCGCCGGGACCGACAAGCCGTTTCCGGTGCGCCGCGTGTGGTGCGTGGGACGCAACTATCTCGAGCACATCCGCGAACTCGGCAACGACGAGCGCCAGCCGCCGTTCTTCTTCGCCAAGCATGCGGACATGATCGCGGAGGCCGGCGTCACGGTGCCGTATCCGCCGCTGACCAAGGATTTCCAGCACGAGGTCGAACTCGTGGTCGCGCTGAAGAGCGGCGGCCTCAACATCGATCCGAAGCAGGCGCTCGATTGCGTTTATGGCTACGGTGTCGGCGTCGATCTGACCCGGCGCGACCTGCAGATGGCCTCGCGCAAGAAAGAACAGCCCTGGGAGATCGGCAAGTCGTTCGACATGGGTGCGCCCTGCGGCGCGCTGCGTCCGGCGTCGGAAATCGGCCACCCGGCCAAGGGCAAGATCTGGCTCTCGGTGAACGGCGTCGAGAAACAGAAGGGCGACCTCTCCGAGATGATCTGGAACGTACCTGAGATCATCGGCAAGCTGTCGCTGCAGGTGTCGCTCGGCGCCGGTGACGTGATCATGACCGGCACGCCGGCCGGTGTTGCCGCGCTGAAGCCCGGCGACAAGATCGAGTGCGGCGTCGATGGAATCGGAACGCTGGCGTTCTCGATCGGCAATCCGGCCTGATTTAGGCTGCCAGCGCCTTCTCGACGCTGGCGGCAATCGACAGCAGCTTGCGGTCGCTGCCATGGCGGCCGAAGAGCATCAGCCCGCAGGGCAACGCGTTGCCGAGATTGATCGGCAGCGAAATCGCACAGAGATCGAAGAAGTTTCCGATCGAGGTGTTGCGCAGCAGCAGCACGTTGCGCGGAACGAACACGTCGAGCGAGGCGACCTCCGACTGCAGCGGCGCGACGATCGGCGTCGTCGGCAGCACCAGCACGTCGAAGCGGTCGAACAGCGCATCCGTCTGCGCGATCGCGCGCTTGCGGTCCTCCTGCAGCCAGACATAGTCAGGCATCGTCATGTTCGCGGCGCGCATGATGCGCTGGCGCACGGACGGATCGATGCGGTCACCATCCTCGGCGAGCACCTTCTGGTGGACGGCATACGCTTCCGGCGGCGCCAGTCCGCCGCGCTCGTTTACGCGAGCGAGGATCGGCAGCGCGTCGAGCGTCACGTCACTCGCCGACCTCCATGCGCCCGAGAGCTTCGCCAGCGCCTTGCCGAAAGTCGCGGAAACAGTGTCATCAAGCCCATCCAGCGGCATGCCCTGGACCAGCCCGGCACGCACGCCGTTCAGCGGCAGCGGCGAAAACTCGGTCGCTTCACCGGCCAGCACGGCGTCGGCGAGCGCGCATTCGGCCACCGTCTTCGCCATCGGCCCGATCGAGTCGAGGGAGAAGGACAGCGGATAGGCGCCGGCGCGGGTGATGCGCTTTTGCGTCGGCTTAAAGCCGACGATACCGCAGAGCGATGCTGGCGTGCGGGTGGAGCCGCCGGTATCGGTGCCGATGGTGATGGCGCCCATGCCGTCCGCCACCGCAACAGCACCGCCCGAGGTCGAACCGCCGGGCACGCGCTTGCGATCCGCCGGATTACCCGGCGTGCCGTAGTGCGGATTAACGCCGACGCCGGAAAACGCGAACTCGACCATGTTGGTCTTGGCGGCAATCACCGCGCCCGCCTTGCGCAGCGCCGCGATCGTCGGCGCATCCGCCGTTGCGGGTTTGCCACGCGCAGCAAGCACCTTCGAGCCTGCGCGCGTCACCTCGCCTGCGACATCGAACAGATCCTTGATGGTGATGACGACGCCATCCATCGGCCCGAGGCTTTGACCCGCTTTCGCGCGCGCATCGGCGGCGTCGGCCTCCTTGCGCGCAGCATCGGCATAGACGGTGAGACAGGCGCGCGCGCCCTCGCCCTTCGGATCGGCAATACGGGCAAGAGTCTCTTCGAGACGGTCGCGAGAGGAAGCGGTCATGGGATTTGAAGCACCGGCAGGGAATTTGAGCGGAGAATGCGGGTTCCAGCACGCGATGGCAATGCCGCCGTTAAGCTTTGGTTAGGACGCACCGCTATGATTTGCGAATCATCCGGAGCCGCCGAGGCGGTGCAGATTCATGTTGTCGAAGCAGGCACTCGCCGCCCTGATCCTCACCGCAAGCGCCACAGCCGCCTCTGCGGCCGACCTGCCGCGCGGTAGCATCGGCGAAATCTTCTCGGAGCAGCCGCGCGGAGGCAGCACCGTCTATCGCAAAGACAGGTACGAGACCGAAATCGCACCGTGGGTGAACAACTCCCCGTGGGTGCCCGGCAACTACGGACGGCCCGGCGACTTCTACTATCGCCCGTATTACGGCACGCCGATCACCTATATCTACGGCCGCTTCCCTTACGCCTGCCGTTGGTACGGATCGTGCTGAACCGTTCCTGAGACGGCAGAGCCTCGCGCGTCACGCTGACGGCTCACAATTCCCCCGGATCGAATCCCGACATTGGCACTTGCCCGGCAGCAGCCGCCGCGCCCATAGTGGCGCATTGTTTGTCCGATAAAACTCCCGGTTGTTCAGAGGCGCTTCATGCTGCGTATCGTCCCCGCCGTTGCATTGGTCTGCACGCTCGCGAGCGTTTCCCCGCCAGCCTACGCCCAGCCGGGCGGCGACGAAGCGGCCTGCAGCGATGCCAAGGCGAAGCCCGAGGATCGCGTCAAGAGCTGCACCAAGGCCATCAAAGCGAAACGCTCCGGCAGCGACCTGACGAACCTGCTCTCCGCCCGCGGCATCGCCTACTACGAGAGCGGCGACTATCGCCGTTCGATCGCCGACCATTCGACCATCATCAAGGCCAATCCGAAGAACGCAGCCGCCTTCGACAATCGCGGTAACGCCTATCGCCGCAACGGCGAGGACGACAAAGCAATCGCCGATTACGACAAGGCCATCGCGCTCGATCCGAAATTCGTGCACGCCTACGTCGCGCGCGGCGACTCCTACAACAACAAGGGCGACTACGACCGCGCTATCGCAGAGACCAACAAGGCCATCGCCATCGATCCGAAGTTTCCAAATTCCTACGGCATCCGCGGTGCGGCATATCTCGACAAGAAGGACTACCCACGCGCCATCGCCGATTTCGATGAAGCGCTGAAACTAAAGCCCGACTATAGCTACGCGCTCTACCAGCGCGGTACGGCGCATGAGCGCAGCGGCAAGCCGGAACGCGCCATGGCCGATTACAACGAGACGATCAAGGTCGATCCGGAATCGATCGAGGGACATCAGTCGCGCGGGATTCTCAAGCTTTACGGCGGACCGATCAAGGAAGCGATTGCCGACATGAAGCGGGCGGCGGAACTCAATCCGAAGGACTCCTACAACGCGCTCTGGTACGACCTCGCGCTCCGCCGCGACGGACAGAAGGGATCGCTGGTTCATGTCCGCAACAAGCTGGACCGGGTCGCATGGCCAGCGCCCATCGTGCGGCTGATGCTGAACGAGATCAAACCCGCGCGCGCCCTCCAGCTTGCCAAGCGCGGCGATGCCGAAACCGTGAAGGACCACATGTGCGAGATCACGTTCTACATCGCCGAGCTCGACTGGCTGAAAGGCCAGAAGGACAAGGCCCGCGAGGGCTACCGCTCGACCCGCGACCAGTGCCGCGTCTCGTTCTTCGAGCACAGCGCCGCGTCGGCTGCGCTGCGCGCGCTTGGGGAGAAGTGAAGCCGCACTTGCGGGGCGGCGGGCACTTGCGCACAATCCCGATGCAATGATTGACTTGGCACGAGACGGACGGATGCGACGAACGATAGCGGCGGGTTTGGCTCTCGCAGCCTTGATGACCGCGAGCGTGGCCTTCGCTCAGGCTCCAAGCGCGCCGGCTCCGCGGCGTCCGCCTGCTCCCTTGAAGCCGCAGGATATCTGCGCGAAATGGGCGACCATGACGCCCATGCGGCTGATCGTGGCCTGCTCCGAGGTCATCCGGAACGATCCGAATGCGGCGTGGGCCTATCTCAATCGCGGCATCGCGCATGGCGCAAGCGGCGACACCACGCGCGAACTCGCCGACTATAACAAGGCGATCGAACTCGATCCGAAACTCGCCAACGCTTACCAGAACCGTGCTGTGATCGCTTTCAACAACGGCGAGTTCGCATCAGCTGCGGCAGACTTTGCCAAAGCGGTGGAGCTCAACCGCGATGCGTACGCCGTCCTGTTCCTGCATCTCGCCAAAGCCCACGGGGGCGAAACCGCGACCACCGAACTCGAAGCCAACGCGGCCAAGCTGAAGGTGAGTGACTGGCCCTATCCGGTTGCCGAACTGCTGCTCGGCAAGAAGACGCCAACTGCGGTGCTAACGGCCGCAACCACGCGCGAGCAGAAGTGCGAAGCGCAGTTCTACATCGGCGAGTTCCATGCCATTACCAGCGACAAGGCCGCGGCGGAAAAGCCGCTGCGCCTTGCGGCAGGCCTGTGTGCCAAGGATGCGGTCGAGTTCACTGCAGCAATTGCCGAATTGAAGCGGCTCGGCTTCGGACCGCCGAAACCGCGCCCCGCACGGCCGGCCGCAGCCGCAGCTCAAGCAGCAGGACCGCGGCCAGCCTCGGCGTCGCCGCCACCACCGGCGCGGTGAGCTAGTTGGAGAGCGCGTTCCCGTCGCGGATCGAGCACGAATAGCCCGACGATGTCGCCGAGATTCTCTCGTACATCTGTCCATCGAGCCCGCGCACCCGGATCGGGCCGCCGCCGGATTTTCCTTCCACTGCCACCATTGTGCAGGACGAGAAGCTAGGATCGAACGTTACGCGAATCTGCCCCGCGCCACTGGCGTAGGTCTGCGTTCCGATCATCGTGTTGCCCTGGAACGATATGCCGCGCGCTTCTCCGTCGTACCCGCGCGAGTCGTCCGGCCCCGACTCGCCTGTCTTCGACGCCGAGAATTTCTGGTTGCTCACGCCCCGTCCGGCTCTCACGAACGCACGACCCTGGCTCGATACATAGATCGTACGCTGTTGCGACAGCGTGGGTGTGATGACCCGCCCATCAGGCCCCTTCTGAACGGCCTGCGTGGTCCACGACAGCAGGATCGATTTGTTGTGGAGTTGCGGCGGCGCGCCGGCCGCAAGTGCGGATGAACTCAGAAACGAAAGGGTCAGAACAATAAGACGTCGCATTGCGTTCTCTCTTCAAACCAGACGAGAAGAATGCGGAAAGTCTAACGGTATCCAGGAACGCCAAACAAGGCGACGTCCTCGCCACTAAATGTCGCGGACTGGAACCGGGAAAAAACGATACGGGACCTAAGAGCTAGGTCGCCGCCGCCATCGCAGCAGCAGTGTCAAAATACTCGTAGAACTCGACGGCCTTGCCGCCTTTGAAGCGCCAGACATCGACCTTCGGCGTTTCGACGGTCTTGCCGGTTTTCTTGTTGGTCCAGCTGCACGACCCCCGCGCCACGACCATGTCGCCATCAGCGATGTACTGGTCCATCGTGTAATGGATCATCGACCATTCGCTCGTCAGCGTATCGAAATACGCACGCAACGCGGTTTTGCTGTTGTATTGCTTGGCGAACTCCATCGGCGCCTTGCCGCGCGGTATGGACCCCCACAGGATGTGGTCGTCCAGAATCTCGAAGAACTCGTCGGCGCTGCCGGCCTTGGTGTCGTGCCAGCGTTCGTAGACTTGCTTCAGCACTTCTACGTTTGCAGCTGCGCTCGGCATGACGACAGGCTCCGGAAAGGTTTCATTATCGCAGCAGAATCTTTGATGACATGCCCCAAAGACAAGGCCCCGGATTGCTCCGGGGCCCTACCAGTTCTGGGTATTGTGCGCGTCGAAAGATCAGTAGCGGTAATGATCCGGCTTGAACGGGCCTTCCGGCTTCACGCCGATGTAGTCTGCCTGATCCGGACGCAGCTTCGTCAGCTTCACGCCAAGCTTGTCGAGATGCAGCGCCGCGACCTTCTCGTCGAGGAACTTCGGCAGCGTGTAGACCTTCTTCTCGTACTTGCCCGGGTTCGCCCAGAGCTCGATCTGCGCCAAGGTCTGGTTCGAGAACGACGACGACATCACGAACGACGGATGCCCCATGGCGTTACCCAGGTTCACGAGGCGGCCTTCGGACAGCAGGATGATGCGGTTGCCCTTCGGGAATTCGATCTCGTCGACCTGCGGCTTGATGTTGGTCCACTTGAAGTTCTTCAGGCCGGCGACCTGAATTTCATTGTCGAAGTGGCCGATGTTGCAGACGATGGCACGGTCCTTCATCTGCCGCATGTGATCGACGGTGATGATGTCCTTGTTGCCGGTGGCGGTGACGTAGATGTCGGCGCGCGAGAACGCGTCCTCGATCGTTGCGACCTCATAGCCTTCCATCGATGCCTGCAGCGCGCAGATCGGATCGATTTCCGAGACGATGACGCGGGCACCGGCCTGACGCAGCGAGGCAGCCGAGCCCTTGCCGACGTCGCCGAAGCCGGCGACGAACGCGACCTTGCCGGCCAGCATCACGTCGGTGCCGCGGCGGATCGCGTCGACGAGCGATTCACGGCAGCCGTAGAGGTTGTCAAACTTCGACTTGGTCACCGAGTCGTTGACGTTGATTGCCGGGAACAAGAGCTTGCCCTGCTCGGCGAGCTTGTAGAGGCGGTGCACGCCCGTGGTGGTCTCTTCGGAAACGCCCTTGATCTCCTTGGCGACCGACGCGAACCAGCCCTTCGGCTTTTCGGCGAGCATCTTCTTGATCAGCGCGAAGAAAATTTCCTCTTCTTCCGACTCCGGCTTGTCGAGAAACGCCTTGTCACCGTTGTCGGCGCGCAGGCCGTAGTGAACGAGCATCGTGGCGTCACCGCCGTCGTCGAGGATCATGTTCGGCACGCCGCCGCCATGCCAATCGAACAGCTTGGCGGTGTAGTCCCAGTATTCCTTCAGCGTCTCGCCCTTGTAGGCGAACACCGGAATGCCTGCGGCGGCGATCGCAGCCGCGGCGTGATCCTGCGTGGAGAAGATGTTGCACGACACCCAACGCACGTCGGCGCCGAGCGCCTTCAGCGTCTCGATCAGCACAGCGGTCTGAATGGTCATATGCAGCGAGCCGGCGATACGCGCGCCCTTCAGCGGCTGCTTCGGACCGTACTCGGCGCGGATCGCCATCAGGCCCGGCATTTCGGTCTCGGCCAGTTCGATCTCCTTGCGGCCGAAGGCAGCGAGCGAGATGTCCTTGACGATGTAATCGGAGAAGTCGGTCTTCTTCGCGGTGGCGGTCATGATGGTTCCTTGAAAATCAGGGTGTCTCCCCGGTTCGCGGGGAGACACTGTTGGATTGTATCGATCACACCGCGCGCTTGAGCGCGTCTGTGAGATCGGTCTTTTCCCAGGAGAAGCCGCCGTCGGCATCCGGTGCACGGCCGAAGTGACCGTAAGCTGAGGTGCGCGCGTAGATCGGCTTGTTGAGATCGAGATGCTTGCGGATGCCGCGCGGCGTCAGGTCCATCGACTCGGCGACCGCCTTCTCGAGCTTGTCCTCGGACACCTTACCGGTGCCGTGGGTGTCGATGTAAATCGACAGCGGACGCGCCACGCCGATGGCATAAGAAAGCTGCAGCGTCGCCTTGTCGGCGAGACCGGCCGCGACGATGTTCTTGGCGAGATAGCGCGCGGCGTAAGCGGCCGAGCGATCGACCTTGGTCGAGTCCTTGCCGGAGAACGCGCCGCCGCCGTGCGGAGCGGCACCGCCGTAGGTGTCGACGATGATCTTGCGGCCGGTCAGGCCCGCGTCGCCATCGGGACCGCCGATGTAGAACTTGCCGGTCGGGTTGATGTGCCAAATCGTCTTGTCGGTGATCCAGCCCTCGGGGAGCGCCTTGCGAACGTAAGGCTCGACGCGCTCACGCACCTGGTTCGACGACATGTCCTCGACGAGGTGCTGGTGCGAGACGACGATCTCGCGCACGCCAACCGGCTTGCCGTTTTCGTACTGCACCGTGACCTGGCTCTTCGAGTCCGGGCCGAGCACCTTCTCGGTGCCGGCGTGACGCGCTTCCGAGATCAGACGCAAAATCTTGTGCGCGTAGAAAATCGGCGCCGGCATCAGCTCTGACGTTTCGTTCGTCGCGTAGCCGAACATGATGCCCTGGTCGCCGGCGCCCTCTTCCTTGTTGGTGCCGGGCTGCAGCGCATCGACGCCCTGCGCGATGTCCGCCGACTGCGGATGCAGCAGGATCTGAATGTCGGCGTTCTTCCAATGGAAGCCGTCCTGCTCGTAGCCGATGTCCTTGATGGCGTTGCGGACGACCGCCTCGATGTGATCGTTGGTGACGGTCTTCGGTCCGCGGGTCTCGCCCGCGATAACGACCTTGTTGGTGGTGGCGAGCGTTTCGCACGCGGCACGGATCGCCCACGGATCGATGCCGGCCTTCGGTCCTTCCCGGAAGAACAGATCGACGATCTCGTCCGAAATCCGGTCGCACACCTTGTCCGGGTGACCTTCCGAAACCGACTCACTGGTGAACAAATAAGACCCGCGCATCAATCGACCCTCTTCCCGCCGGCACCCGGCGGCCTTGTGTTGATCCCTGTCAGATGAACCATCAATCCCGCCGGCGCGAGATGACGTAAGATTCGTCGTAGAACCAGAGCCCGTTGTGCTTGCGCAAAACCTCTCTGGTGGCGTCGAGGTAGCGGCCGCTCTGGGTGACTTCCGTCAGCCGGTCATCTTCGACCTGAGCGACATACACCGCCGCATTCCAAGCCGCAAAGGCTGTCGACGTCCCAATGGGGCCTGTGACCTCGTTGGGCAGCGCTTCCATATCATACCTGAAGATGGAACGGCTATCGGCATAGGCATTGAAATTGAGGTCGCGGCCGGACGATCCCAACTCGTATTTCACGGCGCGCAGCAGTTCATGGCGGCTCGTCGCGAAAGGATTTTCTCCCGGCCAGATCGACTGGATGATCTCCATGCCGGGATCCTGTCCGTGAGAGTGAATTCCGATCAGGCGGCCGCCGGCGCGCAGCGACTGCGCCAGCGGGCCGATGATCTTGCGTGCGCGGAACCCGACCGACGAGCGCGCGCGATACGGCTGCGACGCGATGACGAGATCGAAGTTCGCTTCGGTGCGGCCGGGACGCGGAATGATCTGATCGAGCAGGAAGCGGTGATCGTCGCGATACAGCACGAGCACGGTCGGCCGCTCGTAGATCGGCATGCCGGAGCGCGGCGAGACGCTCGCGCGCCAATTCTCTTCGAGAAACGGAATCTGCTCGGTGATCTGCGTTTCGAAATCGCCGGCGGCATTGCCGCGCAACGCCACCTCGCGCCAGATCATGCTCGCGGCGGCAGCCGGAGACTTCGGCGTGAGCCACGGAGCCTCGGCATAATGCATGTTTGTCAGTACGATCACGCTCGCCGGATGCTCGAGCAAGCGATCGGGAATCTTGTCGAGGACGAAGCGCACGTCTTCGAAACTGATCTCCTTGCCGGCAATGAAGAACGGCATATGCGGATAGCGCACGTGCATGGCCCGCATCACGCGCGCGAGCACGGTGCCGTCGCCCATGCCTGCGTCGAACAGACGCAGCGCCGGCGGCCGCGGATGAATGCTGCCGAGCTCAAGCGCGACACGATCGGCGATCACCCGCTTCTCCGAGCAGGTGTGCACGAACAGCAGATACTTCTGCCGGTTCTCGAAGAAGCGGAAGTTGCCACGCGGGTCGCGACGCTCGATCGGCGGCGGCGGCTTGGGCGCGGGTGCGGAGCCGCCCGGCAATCCTTCGCCGATGAAGGCGCGGATGCGGTCGAGCGTGTCGGTGGTGATGCGCTTGCCCTCGCGCAGGCGCGGCACGAGTTTGCCGTCGTTCACCGCCCGGCGGCCGAACGTCGATTCCGCCATGCCGGCGGCACGGCAGAACTCGGAAATCTGGGCGAGCAACGGATCGTTCTTCATCGGCGAGGCAAGGGAGTGGGCCAGAGTGGGCAGAGCAGGACTGTTCTGCTGTCCTAGCATGCCTTGCCCATGAACTGGAATACCTTGAGCAGATTGACAGGCAGACGATACAGACTATATTTTATGCATACTTGCAGGAAATATAGATATGTCTGCAAATGCGCAAAGTGCGGCCCCGATCGTCGCCCAAGTCAAGCAAGCCCCCGCCATCCAGGGTTTCTTCCGGATCATGGAGCTGTGGGGCGCAGGTAATGCGGACGCCCGCCGGATTCTCGGCAATCCGCCCGAGCGGACCTTTTACGACTGGAAACGCGGCAAAACCGGCCGGGTGCCGGACGACACGCTGCGCCGGATCGGCTACGTCGCCGGCATCTGGAAGGCGTTGCAGATCGTCTATTCGGACGCCCGCCTCGCCGACACCTGGGTGTCGCGGCCGAACACGGCCTTTGGCGGGCAGACGCCGCTGCAGCGGATGGCGGCCGGCGACATGATCGATCTGGCTGCCGTGAGAGCGTACATCGATGCCGCCCGCGGTCCCTGGTCCTGACGCGCCCTCCCCGATCGAGGTGAACTGGCCGCAGGCGTGGCGCATCATCGCCTCACGCTATCCGCCAATCGATCTGTTCGAGCGCCTCTCCAGCGACCCCGCCGTCTGGGACGCACTGACCGAGCTCGAACAGGCCACCAATCCACGGCTGCGCGATCAGGCCGGCAACATCAGCCTCGTGCCGCCGGAGCGGCGCGTGTTCGGACCGAACGCATCCTGGGTGATGGCGCCGTTCACGCACATCAATCCGAAAGGTTCGCGTTTCACCGACGGCACCTATGGCGTCTATTATGCCGCGCGCGAGCTTGCGACCGCGGTCGCCGAAACCGGCTACCACTTCGCCCGCTTCGCGGCCGACTCGAATGATCCGCCCCGGCGCGAGGACATGCGCGTGCTGCTCGGCACCGTCACGGCAACGTTCGACGATGCCGGCGCGCTCGCGGAGCCGCGACGTTCGGCCGTCCTCTCAAAGACGTCGTACGCGGAGAGCCAGCGCTTCGCCGTTGAACGGCGCGAGGCCGGCAGCAACGGCATTCATTATCCGAGCGTACGGCACGAGCGCGGGCTGTGCATTGCCGCGTTCTGGCCGAATGTCGTCGGATTGCCGATGCAGGAGCGGCATCTGCAATACGAATGGGACGGCACACGCTTCAGCCGCTACTTCGATTACATGCAGGATATCTGGATCAACGTTGAGCGCGGCTAATCGCCGATGCACACCGGATTCGCCGCTCGCCAAGCCCGGATCAGTTCTCGCGCATCTTCGCCGAGGTCACGCTCAGAACTCGCGGTGTCCGGCCGCAGCGCCCACGGCAGCGCGCTGCGGGTCCATATCTGCACGCCGGGATTGATCGCTTTCGGATCGTCAAGCGTTCCGGGCCTGACGTAGACGATGGTCGGCAGGGCCACCGGCTCCGTGTGGGTGCGGACAAGGCAGTCGTCACAGAAGTGCTGAACGTTGATCTTGCCGCTGCCGGTCGGCAGGTCGCGCGTCACCGTCTTGCCGTGCGTCACGGCAAAATCTGGCTTCATGACGAGCAGGTTCATCGAGAAGGCGCTGCCCGTCCGCTTCTGGCAGGTCGTGCAATGACACATCGTCTCGATCAGCGGATGGCCGGCGACCTCGTAGCGGATGTTGCCGCAGATGCATCCGCCCCGCATCGGCAACGTCAGCGTCATGCCGCCCTCCTAGACCAGCGCATCCGGTTGCTTGACCTCGATCTCGATAAAGCTGATCGGGTGCTTCGAGCCGTTCATCACATCGTGCTCGACGCCGGACTGACGCATATAGGATTGCCCCTTCACCAGCGGCACGTCGGTGACCTTTCCGCCGTCGTGAATCTGTAACATTCCGTCGGTCAGCATGATCACGAAGTACGGCCAGCCATGCTTGTGCCAGCCGGTGACCGAGCCGGGTTCGAAATCCCAACGCGTAATGCGCAGCGTCGCATCATCCTGCTGAACGGTCGGGATCGCTGGCGACGTACATTGGAAACCGGGCATTGACAGACTCCGCTTGTGTTCGGCGATCCTAAACGCGCGGCGCACGCGATGCCAATGCGAACGACGCAAATGCCTCACAAGCCGTAACGGTCAGCCGCGGACGAGGTCTCCGCTCCCGGCGCCGCCGAAAACAGTCTTGAACAGGATCGCAAGGTCGAGCGGAAACGAGCGGATGCGCGCATATTCCGCATCCTTCTCGGCAAGCTTGACCGGATCCGACATGTCGATGCCGTTGATCTGCGCGAGGCCAGTGATACCGGGGCGTATCTCAAAGACGCCGCGCTTCCGGCGTTCTTCGACCAGCGCTGTTTGCGTCGGCAAGCAAGGGCGCGGACCAACAAAACTCATCTCGCCCTTCAGTACGTTCCAGAGTTGCGGCAGCTCGTCGAGTTTGGTTTTGCGCAGGAAACCGCCGATCGGCGTGACCTGTGCCGCAGATGCCATGTGCGTCGGCACGTTGGGGGTGCCCTGCTGCATCGTACGCAGCTTGTGGCAGACAAAGACGTGCCCGTTCCGGCCGATGCGAGGCTGCGAAAAGATGCCGGGCCCGGATGAACCGCGGCGTATCAGGATGGCAAGGACGAGAATGAGCGGCCAGGCGATCAGGAGCCCGCATATCGCGCCGACAAGATCGAAGGTTCGTTTCATCCAGAGTTCCAACCGCACCGTTGGTCAAGCTTGTAAGGGAGCGGCGGCGCGATGTCACGGCCAAGCCGGAATCGATCAATCGGTGAACACCACCGTCTTGCGGCCGTTGAGAATGACGCGATCTTCGAGGTGGTAGCGCATCGCGCGCGATAGCACACGCCGTTCGATGTCCCGACCTTTGCGGATCATGCTCTCCGGATCGTCGCGGTGGCTGATGCGTTCGACGTCCTGCTCGATGATTGGGCCTTCGTCGAGATCGCCGGTGACATAATGGGCCGTCGCGCCCATCAGTTTCACGCCGCGCTCGTGCGCCTGATGATACGGCTTCGCACCCTTGAACCCCGGCAGAAACGAGTGATGGATGTTGATGCAGCGGCCGGATAGCTGGCGCGCGAGGTCGTCGGACAGCACCTGCATGTAGCGGGCGAGTACGACGAGATCGGTCTGCGTGTCGGCGATCAGCTTGAGGATCTGCGCCTCCTGCTCCGCCTTGGTCGCCTTCGTCACCGGCAGATGATGGAACGGCACGCCCGACATATCGAGGCCGTGATAGGTCTCGAGCGGATGGTTGGAGACGATCGCAGTCGGATGCATCTCCAGTTCGCCTGTGCGCCAGCGATAGAGAATGTCGGCGAGACAATGGTCGAATTTCGAAACCATCAGCATCACGCGCTGGCGGCTGGCGCGATCGCGCATCTGCCACTTCATGCCGAACTTTGCTGCCACCGGCTTGAACGCCGCTTGTAGCGTCTCGACCGTGACCGGCTTGTTGGCCTCGAAGACCACACGCATGAAGAAATGCTTGGTCTCGTCATCGTTGAACTGCTGGGCGTCGGTGATGTTCTGACCGTTTTCGAACAGGTAGGTCGAAACCGCAGCAACGATGCCGGGGCGATCGGGGCAGGACAGGGTCAGAACGAAGTGATGGTCGTGCATGATGATTTCGCTGGCAGCTTGGGGACCCAGGGCGGGGTTCCTCTAACACTGCGGCACGCCTGCGCCAATCTTTAAGCTCGTCACAATAGCGGCACAGGCGCTTATCGGTTAACAATCACCACGTTCAAATCGAGGGCACACCCATGGCCGACCGGCTCACCGGCTACCGCATTCTGATTCTGGAGACGCGTGAGGAAGCGCAGTTTTCTCGCATGCTGGCGGAGCAAGGGGCCGAGGTGATCCAATGCCCGATGTTTGTCATCCGCGACGCACCGGACCCCGTCCCGATCGAGGCCTGGATCGCGCGGTTCATCGAGCGGCCGTTCGACGACCTCGTGCTGATGACCGGCGAAGGCCTGCGGCGGATCATGAAGATCGTACGGCGGCTCGGCGTCGAGCCGCAGTTTGTCGCTGCGCTCGCCGAGGCGCGGAAGTTTGCGCGAGGCCCGAAGCCGGTACGCGCGCTGCGCGAACTGTCGCTCGAAGCGCAGGAGATCACCGAGAAGCCGACGTCGGACGGCATCGCCGAGATGCTGGGCAAGCACGACCTCAAGGGCCGGCGACTCGGCCTGCAACTTTATCCTGATCGCGATCACGCCAAACTGCTGGCGGCGATCACAGCGTTGGGCGCCGAAGTCGATACGGTGCTGCCCTACATCTACGACCCGCAAGCCGCGGAAGGTTCGATCATCACAGCAATCGAGGAGATGGCGGCCGGGCGTGTCGACGCGATTGCTCTGACGAGTTCAGGTCAGGTGCGGCGGCTGATGGACACCGCCAAAGCGCACAAGTACGAGGATCGTTTGCGCGATGGATTAATGCGCACGCCGATTGCCTCGGTCGGTCCAGTCGTGTCGGATGAGCTCGGCGGCTACGGCCTCACGGCCAGCATTTATCCCGACAACGACGCCTTCTTCATGCGTCCTTTGATTAGCGCAATGGCGAAGGAACTGGCGAAGTCAGCGCCGCGGGCGGCTGCGCGCTAGTCCACGTCCGGCGGGATCATCACCACACGGCCATAGCGAACACCGCGCTCGGCGAAGACGTGATCGGCGACATGCTGTACGTCGGCTGGCTTGCCGTTGAGGATCGCAACCTCGAGGCAATTGTCATGATCGAGATGCACGTGCAGCGTCGCGCGTGACAGGTCGTGATGGCCGTGGAAATTCTGCGCGAGCTTTTTTGGCAAATCGCGTTTGGAGTGGTCGTAGGTGTAGATCATCGCCGCCACGCAGTGATCGGCGCTCCCCGCTTCCTGACTCGTCTGCTGAATGCCGATACGCGCGAGATCGCGGATGGCCTCGGAGCGGTTTTGATAGCCCCGCGCCTCGATGATCTTGTCGAGCTTTGCCATCAGGTCGTCGTCGAGGGTGATGGTCACGCGATGCATCCGCACTCTCCACTTCAGAACGTGGTATGATGTTTCGTTGACATCATCATACTCCCGTGCCACCGTTCATGCGACTGCGCGGTTCTGCCGGGACGCATGCAGTAGCAAATCGGGGAACGCGCGTCTTTCGCATTCGTCGGACGCGTCAGTTGGTAGGGTCGTCACGTGGCGAACGGTTTTCGCGCGCGCATCACATGCGGTGTATGCGCCGTTGTGGCACTCTTTGTTTGTGAAGTACCCGAAGCACAATCGCAGACCGGCAATCAACCGCTGCCGCAAGTCATCATCGACGCGCCGAAAGAACAGCAAGCACGTCCGGCGAGGCAGCAAGCCAAGCGATCTGCCAATCGCAGCCGTACGGTACGCGCCACGCAGCCAGCGCCGGCGCCGATAGCTGCCCCCATCATCCCCGCGGCGATCCCAAGCGAAGCCATTCCTGTCGGCGCCGCCAGCGAAAAGAACTTCAGCGGCCAGGAAATTGCCGCGCGTCCAGCCTCGCGCGTCGGCGAAGTGCTGGAAGCGGTGCCCGGCCTGATCGTCACCCAGCATTCCGGCGAAGGCAAAGCCAACCAGTATTTCCTGCGCGGCTTCAATCTCGACCACGGCACCGATCTCGCGATCACCGTCGACGGCATGCCGGTCAACATGCGCACGCACGGCCACGGCCAGGGCTACGCTGACATCAACTTCCTGATCCCGGAATTGATCGGCTCGCTCAACGTCAAGAAAGGCCCCTACTTCGCCGACGAAGGCGACTTCTCGTCGGCCGGCGCCATCAGCATCGACTATCTGCGGCAGTTGCCGAAGAATTTCATCGAGATGACCGCCGGCAGCTTCGGCTATCAGCGCGTCGTCACCGGTGGCTCGACAAAAGTCGGCGAAGGAAATCTCATCGCAGCATTCGAGGGCCAACGTTACGACGGCCCCTGGGAAGTGCCGGACAAAGTGAAGAAGCTGAACGGCGTCATCCGCTACGCGCAAGGCACGGTCACCGATGGTTTCACCCTCACTGCAATGGGCTACTCGAATCGCTGGACCTCGACCGATCAGGTCGCACAGCGCGCCGTCGATCAGGGGCTGATCGGCCGACTCGGCTCGCTCGATCCGACCGATGGCGGACGATCGAGCCGCTTCAGCCTGTCGAGCAGTTGGGCACATTCGAGCGACGTCGGCCAGACCAAGGTCAATGCCTACGTCATTCACTCGACGCTGCAGCTCTTCAACAACTTTACCTATTTCCTCGACGACCCGATCAACGGCGACCAGTTCAACCAGTCCGACAAGCGCACGCTGTATGGATTGAACGCCAGCCAGTCGTTCAACATGCGCTTCGCGGGACTTCCGGTCGAAACACGCGTAGGCGTGCAAACACGCGGCGACGACATCAGCGTCGGTCTCTCCAAAACGATGCAGCGCAATTTCCTGTCGGCCGTACGTCAGGACAAAGTGTGGGAAGGCAGCGTCGGCATCTGGGCCGACAACACCGTACGCTGGACCGACTGGCTGCGCACCACCGTCGGCGTCCGCACCGACTATTTCTCCGGCAGGGTGACGAGCGACACGCCGGAAAACTCCGGCAACGCGTCGGCGAGCAAGACCAGCCCGAAGGCCGGCATCGTGCTCGGCCCCTGGTACAAGACCGAATTCTTCGCCAACGCCGGCTACGGTCTGCACTCGAATGACATCCGTGGCGCTACCATCACCGTCGATCCGATCGACAGGGTGACGCCGCAGGACCGCGTGCCGCTGCTGGTGCGCTCGAAAGGCGCGGAAGTCGGCATCCGCACGCAAATGATTCCCGGCCTCACCTCGGCTGTTGCGGCGTTCGTGCTGAACTTCGAATCCGAACTCCTGTTCGTCGGCGATGCCGGCACGACCGAGGCGAGCCGCCCCAGCCGCCGCACCGGCGTCGAGTGGACCAACAATTACAAGGTGACGCCGTGGCTGAGCCTCGACCTCGACCTGGCCTACACGCACGCGCGCTTCTCGGATTTCGATCCCGCAGGCAATTTCATTCCCGGCGCACCCAAGCTCGTGGCGTCCGGCGGCATCACATTCGGCGAAGCGACGGGATGGTTCGGCGCATTCAAGGGACGCTACTTCGGACCGCGCCCGCTGATCGAGGACGACAGCGTGCGTTCGCTAAAGTCGCTGATCTTCAACGCTCGCGCCGGTTATCGCTTCGACAACGGCGTACGCTTGCAGCTCGACGTGTTCAACGTCTTCAACACCAAGACCAACCAGATCGAGTACTTCTACGTCTCGCGTCTTCCGGGCGAACCGCTCGATGGCGTCGGCGATCGCCATGTGCATCCGGTCGAGCCGTTTGCCGTGCGCGTCACGCTTGCGGGACAGTTCTGATCGCAACGCACTGCGTTCATTCGAGCGGAACGGCATGCAATTGCTGCTCCGCAGCAGCGCACGTGTGCATGTTGGACATCGCAAACGATCCGACTAGATTGGCTGACCATCCACGCGCACAGCGCAGTCAATCGGTCGAACCTCATGTCGCAGTTGCCTCTCTCTATTTTCCGTGTCGTAGAAATCGGCTCTGGAGATTCCGTCAGCTACTGCGGCAAGCTGTTCGCGGACTTCGGTGCCGAAGTCATCAAGATCGAACAGCCGGGCGGCGATCCGGCGCGGCAGCGCCCGCCGCTCGTCGATATCGGCGGCACGCGCGAGAGCGCCTACTTCGCCTGGCTCAACACCAACAAGCACAGCGTTACGGCGGATCTCACGAAGCCGGCCGATGCGGAGAAGGTACGCAACCTGCTGGCAAGCGCCGACCTTTTACTCGATGGCCGCGCGCCTGCGGATATTCCCGGCTCGCTGCTCTCGCATGAGAGTTTACGCGCATCCGATCCTGGCCTCGCGATCACGACGCTGTCGTGGTTCGGCGAAAAGGGTCCGTATCGCGACTACAAGGCGACCGACTCGATCTGCCACGCGCTGGCAGGTCTCGTAAAACTCGTCGGTCCTGCCGAGGGTCCGCCGACCTTGCCGCGCGACGGCCAGCCCGCGATGGTTGGTGGCTTGGCTGCGTTCATTCCCTCGCTCGCGGGTCTCTACAATCGCAAGGATGGCGCGCGCCGTTTCGCCGTCAGCATCCAGGAAGCGATGCTGCATATCAGCGAGTTCGACACCGGGCTTGCGCTTGAGCAAGGCTTCACGCGCCCTCGCCCCGGCGTCAATCGCTTCGGCCGCGGCTTTCCCTCCGGCACCTTCCCGACCAAGGATGGCTGGCTCGGCATCACGGTGGTGACGCCGGCGCAGTGGAAGAGCTTCTGCGAGATGCTGGAGATGCCGGAGTTGGCGAAGGAGCCGAAGTATTCGGCGAGCCTCGATCGCTTCCTGCGCGCATCCGAACTCAACGAGATCATCAAACCGGCACTGCTGCGCAAAACCGCTTTGGAATGGTTCGAACTCGGCATCGATCTGCGGCTGCCGCTCGCTGTCGTGCCGGACATGCCGGAACTCCTTGCGCAACAGACCCATCGCGACCGCAACGCCTTCGCCAATGTTGAGATCGGCAAGGCCTCGTTCGAAGGTCCGGTGCTGCCGCAAACGCTAATGCGCACGCCACCGAAGCCGAACGGCCGTGCGCCGCTCGCCGGCGAAAGTGATGGCAAAGTTGCGGCAGGCCGCAAGCGTCACGCCACCCAGGCAACCAAGCCCGATGCCGCGCTTCCGCTCAAGGGCGTGCGCATCGTCGACCTCACGATGGGCTGGGCCGGACCGACAGCGACGCGGCAGATGGCCGATCTCGGCGCCGACATCATCAAGGTCGAGTCGTGTCAGTACCCGGACTGGTTCCGCGGCACGGATACGCGACCGCCCTATCATGAGGAACGCACCTACGAAAAGAATTACTGGTTCCAGATGATGAACCGCAACAAGCGCGGCATCACGCTCGACCTCACCAGCGAAGTGGGTCTCTCGTTGCTGAAGCGCTTGCTGGCGGATGCGGACGCGGTGATCGACAACTACGCCGCCGACGTGCTGCCGCGCCTTGGCCTCGATACGGCTGCGATGTTCAAGATCAATCCACGCCTTGTGGCGGTGACGATGCCGGCCTTCGGCACCACCGGCATCTGGAGCAATGCGCGTGCGTACGGCTCGACGCTCGAGCAAGCCTCAGGTCTGCCCTCCATCAACGGTCCGGAAACGCAGCCGCCGACGATGCTGCATGTGGCGCTCGGCGATCCGATCGGCGGATTGAACGGCGCCGCATCACTGATGCTCGGGCTGATGCATCAGCAGCTCACCGGCGAAGGCCAGCACGCAGACCTGTCGCAGGTGCAGTGCCTGCTGCCGTTCGTCGCGCCCGCGCTTGTCGAATACACGGCGACCGGCAAGGAGCCGGCGCGCACCGGCAACCGGCATCCCGAACATGTGCCGCATGGGGTGTTCCCCTGCCTCGGCGACGATCAGTGGATCGTCATCGCCGTACGCGACGACGACGAATGGCAGCGGTTGTGCAGGGTGATGCGGCGGCCCGATCTCGCCGCCGACGATGAACTGCGCACCGCCGCCGGACGCCGCGCGCACGAAGAGCGCGTCGAACTGGCGGTGCGGCAATGGACGATGATCGTGCGGCCCGATCCGGCGATGGTGTCGCTGCAGGCAGCCGGCGTGCCCGCCGGCGTCGCGCGGCTGCCGATCGACCTCACCTACGACGCACACCTGGTCACGACCGGCCACTGGCAACCGGTGAACCGGCCGTGGCTCGGGCCGCATCTCCTTCCGCTCGTATCCTATCGCGAAGGCGATGCCGACAGACCCTACGCCGTGCGTTGGACCGCGCCGACGCTGGGACAACACAACGCCGACGTGCTGAAGGGCGTGCTGAAGCTCGACGACGCCGAGTTGGAGAAATTGGCCAAGGCGGACGTGATCGGCAACATGGCCATCAACAAGCCGGTGATGAAGCTCGCCAAAGCCGCGGAGTAGCAGCGCGAACTATCCCAGCGTCCTCACGTAAGCATCGTAGGCGTACTTGATGCCGCGATTGAGCTCGGTCGTTGCCCGCCATCCCAGTTTTCCGAGCCGCTCCACGTTCATCAGCTTGCGCGGCATGCCGTCGGGGCGGGACGTATCGAACACGAGTTTGCCCTGATAGCCCGCGGCGTCCGCAACGACGCGCGCAAAATCGGCGATGGTGATATCCTCGCCGGTACCAATGTTGACCAGTTCTTCCTCGGAATAGTTCTTCATCAGGAACACGCAGGCATCTGCGAGATCGTCGACGAACATGAATTCGCGGCGCGGCGTGCCGGTGCCCCACACGACCACTTCCGGCGCTCCGGTCACCTTCGCTTCATGAATGCGCCGGATCAGCGCAGCCACCACATGGCTGTATTCCGGATGATAGTTGTCGCCCTCGCCGTAGAGATTGGTCGGCATGACGCTGATGAAGTCGCGGCCATACTGGCGGCGATAGCTTTCCGCCATCTTAATGCCGGCGATCTTAGCGATCGCGTAAGGCTCATTGGTCGGCTCGAGTTCGCCGGTCAGCATCGAGTCTTCCCGGATCGGCTGATGCGCAAATCGCGGATAGATGCAGGACGAGCCCAGGAACATCAGCTTCTTGACGTCGTGAACGTGCGCGGCATTGATCACGGTCGCCGCGATCATCAGGTTGTCGTAGATAAACTCGCCACGCAGCAGGTTGTTGGCGACAATGCCGCCGACCTTGCCGGCGGCCAGAAACACGACCTCAGGCTTGTTGGCCGCGAACCAGGCGTTGACCGCGGACTGATCGCGCAGGTCGACCTCGCTGCGCGGGGCAGTCTGGATCGTGCAATCTTCGCTCTTGAGCCGGCGCACGAGCGCGCTGCCGACCATGCCGCGATGACCGGCCACATAAACCTTGCGGTTCTTGAGCTGAAACGGCGCCCCGGACAAAGACAACTCCCGCACTGAAATTCGCGGCAGATGCTCTAACACAGAAACCATACCGCGACACTCTGTAAAATCAGACGTTTTTGGCTTGAGCGGCGGCCCGGAGCACCGTATTCCCTGAAGCCGTCATGACCCTTTTGGTAACCGGCGGCGCAGGCTTCATCGGCTCGAACTTCGTGCACGCATGGCTGCGCGAGGGGCGCAGCCGCGTGGTGAACGTCGATGCCCTCACCTATGCCGGCAACATCGACAATCTGAGGAGCCTCGAGGGCAACGATCACCACATCTTCGTGCACGCCAGCATCAGCGACCGCCTGCGCATGGCGCAGCTGTTCGCCGAGCACGACATCAGTGCGGTGATCAACTTCGCCGCCGAAAGCCACGTCGACCGCTCGATCCACACGCCGGAAGATTTCGTCCACACCAACGTGGTCGGCGTGCATGTGCTGCTCGATGCCGCGCGCGCGCACTGGGATCGCCTCACCGGTGCGAAGAAAGACGCGTTCCGCTTTCTGCACGTCTCGACCGACGAAGTGTTCGGCACACTGGAGCCGGACGATCCTGCCTTCAGCGAAACCACGCCCTACCGCCCGAACAGTCCGTATGCCGCGACCAAGGCCGCCGCCGACCATCTGGTCCGCGCCTATCACCAGACCTACGGCCTGCCGGTGCTGACGACGAACTGCTCGAACAATTATGGGCCGTATCAGTTTCCGGAAAAGCTGATCCCGTTGGTTCTGCACAACGCACTCGCGGGTAAACAGTTGCCGATCTATGGCGACGGCATGCAGATTCGCGACTGGCTGTACGTCGAGGATCACTGTGACGCGATCCGTCTCGTGCTGGCAAAGGGCCGGATCGGCGAGACGTACAATGTCGGCGGCGCCAAGGACATCGCCAACCTCGACGTTGTAAAGTCGCTCTGCGCGATCCTCGACAAGGCGGTACCGCGCAGCGACGGGCAGAGTTACGCGAAGCAGATCGCCTTCGTGAACGACCGCCCCGGTCACGATCGCCGCTACGCGGTCGACTCCCGCAAGATCGAGAGCGAACTCGGCTGGCGCGCATGCGAGAGCTTTGAAAGCGGGTTGAACAAGACCGTGCGCTGGTATCTCGATAACCGGTCATGGACCGAGCGCGTCACCAGCGGCGCCTACCGGCAATGGATCGAGAAGCAGTACGCGCTATGAAGGTCACGCCGCTTGCCCTGCCCGAGGTCTTGCTGGCCGAACCGAAGGTGTTCGGCGACGATCGCGGCTTCTTCTTCGAGAGCTTCAACCGCGCAACGTTCAAGGCCGCGACCGGGCTCGATCTCGACTTCGTGCAGGACAATCACTCGAAGTCGGCACGCGGCGTGCTGCGCGGCCTGCACTATCAGCTGCCGCCGAAAGCGCAGGGCAAGCTGGTACGGGTTCTCTTGGGCGAAATCTTCGATGTCGCCGTCGATGTACGCAAAGGCTCGAAGACGTTCGGCAAGTGGGTTAGCGCAACACTGTCGGCCGAGAACAAGCAGCAGCTGTGGGTGCCGGCCGGCTTCGCGCATGGCTTCCTGACGGTCTCGGAAACGGCGGAAGTCTTCTACAAGACCACCGACGTCTATGCACCGGAGCATGAGCGCTGCATTGCCTGGGACGATCCGGCGCTTGCGATCACCTGGCCGCTGCAAGGCAAGCCGACGCTCTCGCCGAAGGATATGCAGGGGTCCACACTCGGCGACGCCGAGACGTTCGCCTGATTATTCGCCGTAGCGCCGCAGCCGCTCGAGATCGACGATCGAGACGCCGCCGTATTCGAGCCGCAGCAGCCCTTCCTTCTCCAGCGTCTTGAGGCACTGGTTGGCGTTCTGCCGCGAGATGCCGGACAGAGCGCCGAGCTCTTCCTGCGTGATTTCGAGATGCCGCGCGCCATCCGGATAGAGGATGGGGTTGAACAGCGAGGCAATGCAGCGCGCAAGCCGCGCCGTCGCATCCAGCATGCGGTCGTGCTCGAGCAGACCCATGAACTGACCAAGCCGTTCGTTGAGCTGACCGACCAGGAAGCGGTTGAAGCCGACGCTGTTCTCGAACAGCCAGTGAAAGGTGGCGCGATCCATCATCGCCAGCCGCGTGTCGCGCAGGGCGACGACATCATAGCGGCGCGGCTCGTTCTTGAGGACCGTCCCCTCACCGAACCACGCTCCGGCGGTCAGACCCGTGAAGCTGATCGCCTTGCCGTCCCGCGAGACGTTGCCGACCCGGACGAGGCCGCTGACCACGCCGGTCCAGTATTCGAAATCATCGCCGCGCATGCAGATGAATTCGTTCGCCTTGAAGGATTTTTCGACGATGCCGGCCCGGGCGACGCCGATTTCCTGCTCGCTCAGCCCACGCGACCACGACGCGATGCGTTTCAGATAATCCGCAGAGATCATTCCGTTGGCCGCCAACAAGTCCGAACACCGGCCATTCCCCGCCAGTCCGCCGCAATCTACAATGATCGCGCGTCGCGGAGACGTCATTTCTTCCGCATATATTGCACCGCACCAAGAAATTTCCCGCGGCAAACCGCCTCGCCAAGGAATTTGCCCGAAGAAATGTCGGCCAAAAGACATTCTCCCACGCCGCTTTCGCCTAGCCTGCGGCCATCGATCAACACGGTCCGCTGGCCGGCGGAAAACGATCCGGCCAAACGTGTCCGACAGCCGATGGAACTGCTCAAGACGGACACCAACGCGAACGCCGCGGACGACGGCGAAAGCGACCGCAAACGCGAACCTGACCTTGCTCGGCTTGGCGGCTCTTCGATTTGCGGGCAAAATCCATAACGTAAACAGGCTTGATTTAAGCAGGGCTTGGCCGCCTCACGCGGCATGGTCTTTAGTCTCGGGTGAACAACACCCGACAAGAGCGCACAAATGCGCCGAACGGGGAGGATTGGTTTGGAACACGCATTAGACGTGCGCGGCGTTTCCTTGCGCTTCGGTGGCGTGCATGCGCTCACCGATGTCAGCTTCAGCGTGAAGGAAGGCGAGCTGTTTTCGATCATCGGCCCGAACGGCGCCGGCAAGACCTCGATCGTCAACTGCATCTCCGGCCGTTACACGCCGACCGAAGGCCGCCTGCTCTATCACGGCAAGGACATCACCGGCCTGAAGCCGAACACGCGCGCCAATCTCGGCATCGGCCGCACGTTCCAGAACCTTGCGCTGTTCCACCACATGAGCGTGCTCGACAACATCATGGTCGGCCGCCACCACCTGCTGAAGAACAACTTCCTCACCGGCTCGCTCTACTGGCTCACCGGCGCGCGCCGCGAAGAACTTCAGCATCGCGAGAAGGTGGAAGAGATCATCGACTTCCTCGACTTGCAGCCGGTACGCAAGGCCGTCGCCGGCACCCTGCCCTACGGCCTGCGCAAGCGCGTCGAACTCGCGCGCGCGATGGCGCTCGAACCGAAACTCATCCTCCTCGACGAGCCGATGGCTGGCATGAACTTCGAGGAGAAGGAAGACATGGCGCGCTACATCGTCGATCTGAACGAGGAGTTCGGGATGACGGTGATGATGATCGAGCACGACATGGGCGTGGTGATGGACATCTCTCACCGCGTGGTGGTGCTCGACTTCGGCAAGAAGATCGCCGAAGGCGATCCCGGCGCCGTGCTCGCCGATCCGCACGTCAAGCGCGCCTATCTCGGTGAAGAGGACGAGGTGCTGGTCGGACCGGACGACGCGCCTGCACCGATGGAGGCGCGCGCATGATGGACTATCACGCCCGCGTCGCGAAAGCCGACACCTTCCCGAAGATGCTGCGGCTGAACGCCAAGGAGCACGGCCGCGAGATCGCGCTGCGCGAGAAGGATCTCGGCCTGTGGCGAACGTTCACCTGGAACGACTACCAGACGCGCGTACGCGACTTCGCACTCGGCATGATCGAGCTCGGCCTTGGCAAAGGCGACGTGGTCGGCGTCATCGGCGACAACCGTCCCGACTGGGTTGCCGCGGAGATCGCCGCGCATGCCATCGGCGGCATGAGCCTCGGTATGTATCGCGACGCGCTCGATGAGGAAGTCGCTTACCTCCTGAACTACGGCGAGACCAAGATCGTGTTCGCCGAGGACGAGGAACAGGTCGACAAGCTGCTCGGTCTCGGCAGCCGCGCGCCGCATCTCAAGCACATCGTGTTTTCCGATCCACGCGGCATGCGCAAATACGACGATCCGCGCATCATCGATGCCGCCGATCTGGTAGCCAAGGGCCGCGCGCGCGGCGAACGCGAGCCGGAGCTTTACGATCGCCTGGTGGACGCGACCGACGGCAATGTCACCGCCATCCTCTGCACCACGTCGGGAACGACCGCCAATCCCAAGCTCGCGATGCTGGCCGCCGGCCGCGTGCTGAGCCATTGCGCGACATATCTGACGTTCGATCCGAAAGGGCCGGAGGACGAATACGTGTCGGTGCTGCCGCTGCCGTGGATCATGGAACAGGTTTACGCACTCGGCAAAGGGCTACTCAGCCGGATGAAGGTCAACTTCGTCGAAGAGCCCGACACGATGATGAACGACTTCCGCGAGATCGCGCCTACCTTCGTGCTGTTCGCGCCGCGCGTCTGGGAATCGATCGCCGCCGACGTTCGCGCGCGGGTGATGGACGCCTCGCCGCTAAAGCAGAAGCTCTACGACATCGGCATGAACGCCGGCCTCTCGGCGCTCGCCCGCAACGCGCACTCGATGACCGGCGATGTGCTGCTGTTCCGTTCGCTGCGCGATCGCCTCGGTTTCACCCGCCTGCGCTCGGCCGCCACCGGCGGCGCGGCGCTTGGTCCCGACACGTTCAAGTTCTTCCGCGCCATGGGCGTGCCGCTGCGCACGCTCTACGGCCAGACCGAAACGCTCGGCGCGTTCACGCTTCACGAGGCGAACGCCGTCGATCCGGATACGACCGGCATCGCCATGGGGCGCGAGATCGAGATCAAGATCGAGCAGCCCGATCCGAACGGCGTCGGCGAGGTGGTGGTGAAGCACCCGAACATGTTCCTCGGCTACTACAAGAACGAGGCTGCCACGGGCGCCGATCTGCGCGGCGGCTGGATGTATTCGGGCGACGCCGGCTACTTCAACGACAACAAGCAGCTCGTCATCATCGACCGCATCAAGGATCTCGCCGAGACTTCGCGCGGCGACCGCTTCTCGCCGATGTACATCGAGAACAAGCTGAAGTTCTCACCCTACATCGCCGAGGCCGTTGTGTTGGGTGCGGGCCGCGACAGCCTCGCGGCGATGATCTGCATCCGCTACTCGATCATCTCGAAGTGGGCGGAGAAGAAGCGCATCTCGTTCACGACCTACACCGACCTCGCCTCGCGGCCGGAGGTTTACGCACTGCTGCAGAAGGAAGTCGAGACAGTCAACGCGACCTTGCCGCCGGCGCAGCGCATCTCGCGCTTCCTGCTGCTCTACAAGGAGCTCGACGCCGATGACGGCGAACTGACCCGCACCCGCAAGGTCCGTCGCGGCGTCATCAACGAGAAGTACGACGACATCATCACCGCGATCTACGCCGGTAAACCGGACATCGACGTCGACACTGTCATTCGTTTCCAGGACGGGACCACGCAGCGCGTCCGCACGACGCTGAAGGTGGTCGATCTGCAAACTGCACGCACGAGTCAGGCAGCGGAATAACATCATGAATTGGGAACTGCTTGCTCAACTGATGATCTACGGCCTCGTGGTCGGCACGCTCTACGGCGTCGTCGCGATGTCGTTCGTGCTGATCTACAAGGCGACGCAGGTCGTGAACTTCGCGCAGGGCGAATTGCTGCTGGTCGGCGCGTGGGTGTGCTGGGCGCTGCTGACGAAGTATCAGGTGCCGTTCTGGATCGGCATGCCGATCACCCTCGTCTTCATGTTCATTTTCGGCGTGCTGATCCAGATCATCATCCTGCGGCCGATGATCGGCGAGCCGATCATCTCGGTGATCATGGTGACGATCGCGCTCTCGACCGTGTTCCAGGCGCTGATGAAGTGGATTTTCGGCGTCAACCTGCAGCCGTTTCCACCGGTGTTCGCGACCAAGACCATTCAGATCTTCGGCTTGACCATCCAGACCGTCTATCTGATGAGCCTCGTCGTCTCCGGTCTGATGATGGCGGGCATGGCGTACTTCTTCAAAGCCTCGAAGTACGGCCTCGCCATGCGCGCCACCGCGTTCAACCAGCAGGTGGCGCAGTCGCTCGGCATCTCCGTGAAGAACGTGTTCGCGGTCGCCTGGGCGATCTCCGCCGTCGTGTCGGCGGTCGCCGGAGTCGTCGTCGCAGTCGTGAACGGCGTCTCGGCCGGTCTCGCCGGTTACGGCATCAAGGTGTTCCCGGCGGTCATCCTCGGCGGCCTCGACAGCGTCGGCGGCGCGGTGCTCGGCGGCATCATCATCGGCCTGCTCGAGAATCTCGCGCAGTTCGTCGACAGCCAGTACCTGCACTGGGGCAACCTCTACGAGGTCGCGCCGTTCTACGTTCTCATCATCGTGCTCATGATCAAGCCCTATGGCCTGTTCGGCACCAAGGACATCGAACGAATCTAGATCATGGCAACCCAGACCCTCCTTCCCGCCGGTGATTTCCGCACCTCCTACGGTGCCGACACCACGATTTTTCCGACCAAGACGAGCCGCAACTTCGCGATCCTCGGCATCGTGGCCATCTGCTTTGCGCCGATGTTCCTCAACCAGTACTGGCTGAGCCTGCTGATCCAGATCGGCATCTTCGGCATTGCCGCGCTCGGGCTGAACATTCTCGTCGGCTTCACCGGGCAAATCTCCATCGGCCACGCCGCGTTCTTCGGCCTCGGCGCTTTCACCTCGGCGTATCTGTCGAACCACTTCCCGATCCCGGTGTTCTTTGCCATTCCGCTGGCCGGCGTCATCACCGCATTCGTCGGCCTGATCTTCGGCCTGCCGGCCGCCCGCCTGAAGGGCCTCTACCTCGTCATCGCGACGCTGGCTGCGCAATACATCCTGCTCGACTTCTACGGCCGCGCCGACTGGTTCACCGGCGGCTCGGTGCCGGCCATCGCGAAACCGTTCTCGATTTTCGGCTACACCATCCGCGGCGACCGCAACTACTTCTACGTCGTGCTCGCCTATCTCGTGATCTGCTACCTGCTGGTCACCAACCTGATGCGCACCCGCGACGGCCGCGCGCTGGTGGCCGTGCGTGACCATTATCTCTCCGCCGAGATCATGGGCATCAACCTCACCAAATACCGGACGCTGTCGTTCGGTCTCGCCGCGTTCTTCGCCGGCGTCGGCGGCGCGCTCTACGCCCACTACAACCAGGTCGTCTCCAACGAAGGCTTCGGCATCGACCGCTCGATCATCTTCCTCGCCATGATCATCATCGGCGGCATCGGTTCGATCATGGGCACCTTGATGGGCACGGCCTTCATGGTGCTGCTGCCGGAGTCGATGGAGTGGCTGAGCGTCGCATTGCGCGGCTCAGCCGTAGACCAGATGCTCGGCCTCAAGAACAACATCGCGTTCCTGCGCGAGGTTGCCATCGGCGTGATCATTATTGTGTTTCTGATTTTCGAGCCGGACGGTCTGGCGCACAGGTGGCGGCAGATCAAGGCTTACTGGAAGCTCTACCCGTTTTCGCACTGAGGTCAAAACGGGACAGGGAAAAATAACGACCTCGCGGAGGAAGAACGATGAAGATGAAAACACTGCTCGGAAGCGCCTCGCTTCTGGTCGCCGTCGCGGCGTGGAGCGGCGCCGCCCAGGCGCAGGTCAATATCGGCCATCTCGCCGACTACTCGGGCGCAACCTCGGACGTCGGCACCCCGTTCGGCCAGGGCATCGCCGATGCCTACGCCTGGATCAACAAGAATGGCGGCAAGTTCAACGTCGACACCGTCGACTACGGCTATCAGGTGCCGCGCGCGGTCGCGCAGTACAAGAAGTGGTCGGGCGGCGACAAGGTCGCGGCGATCCTCGGCTGGGGCACCGCCGACACCGAAGCGCTGATCGGCTTCGTCTCCGACGACAAGATCCCCTACATGTCGGCATCCTACGCCGGCGCGCTGACCGATCCGACCGGCGCGGGCGGCAAGGGCAAGGCTGCGCCCTACAACCTGTTCTACGGCCCGAGCTACTCGGACGCGCTGCGCGGCATGCTGACCTGGGCGGCGGATGACTGGAAGGCCAAGGGCCAGTCCGGCAAGCCGAAGTACGTCCACATGGGCGCCAACCATCCGTACCCGAACGCGCCGAAGGAAGCCGGAGAAACGCTGGCCAAGGAGCTCGGCTTCGACGTGCTGCCGCCGGTGCAGTTCGCACTGACGCCGGGCGACTACAGCGCCCAGTGCCTGACGCTGAAGAGCTCCGGCGCCAACTACGCCTATCTCGGCAACACCGCAGGCTCGAACATCTCGGTGCTGAAGGCCTGCAAGACCGCCGGCGTTAACGTGCAGTTCCTCGGCAACGTCTGGGGTATGGATGAGAACGCGGCCAAGGCCGCCGGCGATGCTGCCGACGGCGTCGTGTTTCCGCTGCGCACGCCGGTGGCGTGGGGCGGCAACGCGCCGGGCATGAAGACGGTGCAGGACATTTCCAAGATGTCGGACGCATCGGGCAACGCCTATCGCCCGGTGCACTACATCGCCGGCGTCTGCACCGCGCTCTACATGCGTGAGGCGATCGACTGGGCGTCGAAGAACGGCGGCGCGACCGGCCCGAACGTCAAGAACGGCTTCTACCAGAAGAAGGACTGGGTGCCGGCCGGCCTCGAGGGCGTCTGCAATCCCTCGACCTGGACCGACAAGGACCATCGCGGCACGCTGAAGGTCGACCTCTATCGCATGAAGGTCGCCGGTGCGACCGACGCGCCGGTCGCCGACCTCGTCAAGAACGGCACCATCAAGCTCGAGAAGGTCAAGACCATCGACCTTCCCCGCAAGGCCGAATGGCTCGGCTGGTAAGCTGACAATCGCGCTGCCCCGTTCGCGGGGCAGCGCCCTCTTCTCTTTCTCAGAGGCTTGGATGTTGCAAATTCAAACCCAAAGCGCCGGACCGAAGGCCACTCCCGCCGGAGACGCGTTGCTGGCCGTGCGCAACATCGAAGTCGTTTACGACAACGTCATTCTCGTGCTGCGCGGTCTCTCGATCGACGTGCCGAAGGGCGCGATCGTAGCGCTGCTCGGCGCCAACGGCGCCGGCAAGTCCACCACCCTGAAGGCCATCTCGGGTCTGCTCAAGACCGAGGAAGGCGAAGTCACGCGCGGCGAGATTGTTTTCGACGGCGAGCGGATCGACGGCGTCGACCCGGACAAGATCGTCCGCAAGGGCATCTTCCAGGTGATGGAAGGCCGCCGCATCATCGCGGATATGACCTCGCTTGAAAATCTGAAGCTCGGCGCATTCACGCGCAACGACAGCAATGTCGATGCCGACATCGATATGGTGTTCAACTATTTCCCGCGGCTGCGCGAGCGCACCGGCCTCGCCGGTTATCTCTCCGGCGGCGAGCAGCAGATGCTCGCGATCGGCCGCGCACTGATGGCGCGCCCAAAGTTGATCCTGATGGACGAGCCGTCGATGGGCCTCTCGCCGCTGCTGGTGAAAGAGGTGTTCGGCATCATCCAGCAGATCAACCGCGACCTCGGCGTCACCATCCTGCTGGTCGAGCAGAACGCACGCGCGGCGCTCTCGGTCGCAAGCCACGGCTACATCATGGAGCAAGGCAAGGTCGTGCTCGACGGCACTGCCGCGGAATTGCGCGACAACGAGGACGTGAAGGAATTCTACCTCGGCGGCGCTGGCGACCAGCGCAAGAGCTTCAAGAACCTGAAGAGCTTCAAGCGCCGCAAGCGCTGGCTGTAACGACAAGCCGCGGCCAACGCGGCCCGCAGGAACATCGCCATGACTGCCCATTACGACGCCCTTGAGACCCGCGACCCCGCCGAGCGCGAGAAGAATCTGTTCGCGCAGCTGCCGGCCGTTCTGCATGCGGCGATGACGGCGCCGGGTTACAAGAAACATCTCGCAGGTGTGAAACCCGAGGCGATCACCAGCCGCGCCGCGCTGGCGACGCTGCCGGTGCTACGCAAGTCCGATCTCCCGGCCTTGCACAAGGCTTCACCGCCGTTCGGCGGCTTTGTGCCGGGCGCGACCGGCTCGTTCGCCCGCCTGTTCACCTCGCCCGGTCCGATCTTCGAGCCGGAATCGACGCATCCAGATTGCTGGCGCGGGGCGCGCGCATTTTTCGCCGCCGGCTTCCGCCCCGGCGATATCGTGCTGAACACCTTCGGATATCACCTGACGCCGGGCGGCTTCATCTTCGACGGCTCGGCCCGCGCCCTCGGCTGCGCGGTCATTCCTGCGGGCCCCGGCAACACCGAACAGCAGTTCGAGGTGATCGAGGCCTACCGGCCGGTCGCCTACAGCGGCACACCGGACTTTCTGAAAATCCTGCTCGACGCGGCGGAGAAAGCCGGGCGCGACACCTCCTCCATCAAGCGCGCGCTGGTCTCCGGTGCGGCGTTTCCGAAATCGCTGCAGGATGAAATCAAATCGCGCGGCATCGACGCCTACCAGAATTACGGCACCGCCGATCTCGGCGTCATCGCCTACGAGACCGCGGCGCGCGAGGGCCTCATGGTCAGCGAGGACCTGATCATCGAAGTGGTGAAGCCGGGCACCGGCGATCCGGTGCCCGATGGCGATGTCGGCGAGATCGTCGTCACCTCACTCGATCCGCATCATCCGTGGATTCGCTTCGCGCTCGGCGACCTCACCGCCATCATGTCCGGCAAGAGCCCATGCGGACGCACCAACACCCGTATCAAGGGCTGGATGGGCCGTGCCGATCAGACAGCGAAGGTCAAAGGCATGTTCGTGCGGCCCGAGCAGGTCTCGGAAGTCGGCAAGCGGCATCCGGAGCTTGGACGGCTGCGCCTCGTCGTCACCCGCGACGGCGAGCTCGATGCGATGACGCTGAATGCGGAATGCGCCGCACCGAGCGATGGCTTGCGCGATCAGATCGCGGCCACGCTGCAGTCGATCGCCAAGATGAAGGGCGCGGTCACGCTGGTCGCGCCCGGATCGCTGCCGAACGACGGCAAGATCATCGCCGACGAACGCAAGGTCAGCTAATCGACAAACGTCACCGCCTCGGCCAGCCCCGCGCGCGATGTGCGGTAGCTGTTCACGAGATGATCGTTGTCGGCGTAGCCAAACGAAATGCCGCAGACGACGCGGCGGTCATCCGGCAGCTTGAAGTGCGCGCGGATCAGCTTCGACTGCCGGGCCAGCGCCGCCTGCGGAATGGTGCCGAGGCCGAGCGCCTGCGCCGCCAGCATGAAATTGCCGACATACGCGCCGCAATCGACGGCGCCGTAGACGCCGAGCGGTTCGTCCGTGTGGATGATCGCCACATGCGGTGCGCCGAAGAAGTTGTAGTTCTCCAGCGCCTGCTTCGCATAGGCCATCTTGTCGCCGCGGGCGATGCCGAGCGTGTTGTAGAGCTGGAAGCCGCTTTCGCGCCGCCGTTCGAGATAGACGCCGAGGTATTCGCGCGGCGGCGGGAAGTCGTGCTCGCCCTCGCCTGACATGGCCTCGGCATAGATCTTCTTGCGGAACTCTTCCTTGGCCGCACCGCTGATAATTAGCACCTGCCATGGCTGGCTGTTGCACCATGAGGCGGTGCGCTGCGCGGTCGTGAGAATGCGCTCGATGATCGGGCGCGGCACCGGGTCCGGCTTGAAGGCGCGGCAGGAGTAGCGCTCGTTGAGCAACTCCTCCAGCACGCTAATCCGCTGGTCGATGGAATGCTTCGGCTTGCCGCCTGCGCTCGCGCCGTCTGCCATCGTTATCTCTTTCTTTTGCACATGATCTGATCCGAAAACCGGCTCCCACTTTTCGGGATCATGTGCGCCCTTTCGTCGGGATCTGGTTAAACGGCACGCTTTTGTCGACGCGGATGTCGCCCGGCAGACCAAGCACACGCTCCGCGATGATGTTGCGCAGAACCTCGTCGGTGCCACCGGCGATGCGGGTCGACGGCGACGACAGCAGCATCTGCTGGAACTGCCCTGCCGCCTCCGCATCCTCCTTCACCAGCGCGCCGGCGGCGCCCTGCAAATCCATCGCGAACGCGGCGATATCCTGCAGCATCGGACCCGCCACGAGCTTGCCGATGGAGTTTTCCGGGCCCGGGCGCTCGCCGCGCGAGAGCGCCGAGAGCGTGCGGTAGCTCGTGTACTTCAGGCCATTCGACTTGCAGGCCCAGTTGGCGAGCTTCGCGCGGACGTCGCGATCCTCGATCGCAAGGCCGTCGTCGGTCATCAGGTTCGAGCAGAACTCGAACACCTCCGAGAAGCCGGTGGCCAGCCGCGCGCCGATCGACGCACGCTCGTTCATCAGCGTCGCGAGCGAGACGTTCCAGCCGTCGCCCACCGCGCCGAGCCGCTGCGAATCCGGAATGCGTACGTCGGTGAAGTAGACCTCGTTGAATTCCTGCATGCCGTTCATCTGCTTGATCGGCTTCACTTCGACACCGGGCGTCTTCATGTCGAGGAAGAACATGGTGAGGCCCTTGTGCTTCGGCACGTTCGGATCGGTGCGCGTCACCAGGAGACCGTAGTCGGAATACTGCGCGCCGGAGGTCCAGATCTTCTGGCCGTTGATGATCCACTCGTCGCCCTTCTTCTCGGCGCGCGTGCGCAGGCCGGCGAGGTCCGAACCCGCGGACGGCTCGGAGAAGAGCTGGCACCAGATTTCCTCGCCCGAGGCGATCTTCGGCAGGTAACGGCGCTTATCGGCTTCGGTGCCGTACTCCATCAAGGTCGGGCCGCACATGCCCTCGCCGATCTGAAACGGATGGGTGATCTTGTGATAGATGCCCTCTTCCTGATTCCAGATCACCTGCTCGATCGGCGTCGAACTGCGGCCGCCGTACTCCTTCGGCCAGTTGAGGCAGGTCCAGCCGCCGTCCGACTTCTTCTTCTGCCACTTCTTGGCGACCTCGACGATGTCGCCATTCTTCAGCTTGATGCGGCCGAGCGGCGCATTGGTCAGCTCTTCCTCGAGCTCCTTCGGCGCATTGGCGGCGATGAACTTGCGCGCCTCGGCCCGGAACGCGGCTTCCTGCGGGGTATCGTCGAAATTCATGGCATCGGTCCTTTATGCTCTCTTTAGCTTGCGCATGATCCGATCCGAAAACCGGTATCCACTTTTCGGGATCATGCGCGACCTTTGGTCGGAATCTGGTTGAACGGAACGTCCTTGTCGACGCGGATATCGCCCGGCAGGCCAAGCACGCGCTCGGCGATGATGTTGCGCAGGATTTCGTCGGTGCCGCCCTCGACGCGTGTCGCGGGTGAGCGCAGCAGCATCGCTTGGAATTTTCCGGCAAGCTCCGCCTGCTCCGGCGATGACACGACGCCCGCGGCGCCTTGCAGATCGATGGCGTAGGTCGCGATATCCTGGATCATCGAACCGGCGACGAGCTTGCCGATGGAGTTCTCCGGACCCGGACGCTCGCCGCGCGACAGCGCCGAAATTGATCGGAACGCAGTGTACTTGAGGCCGCTGTCGCGCACCGCCCAGTTGGCGAGCTTCGAGCGCACGTTGCGATCCTCGATCGCCGGACCGTCGTCGAGCATCAGGCCCGAGCAGTACTCGAACAGCTCCGAAAAGCCGGTCGCGACGCTGGCGCCGATCGACATGCGCTCGTTCATCAGCGTCGTCAGCGACACGTTCCATCCGTCTCCGACCGTACCGAGCCGTTGCGAGTCCGGAATGCGAACGTTGGTGAAGTAGACCTCGTTGAAGTCGGACGCACCGTTCGCCTGCTTGATCGGGCGGATATCGACGCCGGGGCTCTTCATGTCCAGGAAGAACATGGTGAGACCCTTGTGCTTCGGCACGGTCGGGTCGGTGCGAGTGATGAGAATGCCGTAGTCCGAATAATGCGCGCCGGATGTCCAGATCTTCTGGCCGTTGACGATCCAGTCGTCGCCATCCTTCTCCGCGCGCGTGCGCAGACCCGCGACGTCCGAGCCGCCCGCGGGTTCGGAGAATAGCTGGCACCACACCTTCTCGCCGGACGCGAGCGGCGGCAGATGCTTGCGCTTATGCTCCTCGCCGGCGAACGCCATCATCGTCGGGCCGCACATGCCATGGCCGATGATGAACATGCGGCTGAGCTTGCCGTAGACGCCCTCTTCCTGTTGCCAGATCACACGCTCGATCGGCGACGATCCGCGGCCGCCGTATTCCTTCGGCCAGTGCAAGCACGCCCAACCGGCATCGGCCTTCTTCTTCTGCCAGGCCTTGGCGACGTCGAGCACGTTCGCACCTTTCAGCGCGAACCGGCCGAGCGAGGCTTTCGCTAGCTCCGCCTCGTACTGCTTGGGTGCGTTCGCCGTGATCCATTCACGCGCCACGGCGCGGAAGGCGGCTTCCTGCGGGGTGTCGTCGAAGTTCATCGCGTTGCCCCGTTAGGCTGCAGCATTACGCTTGCGCATGCGGTCGATCAGTTCGTCTTCCCAGTACGACTGGCTACCGATGCCGAGCGCGAGCGCGTTCGAGCGGCGATAATAGAGATGGCAGTCGAACTCCCAGGTGAAGCCCATGCCGCCGTGCACCTGGATGTTCTGCTTCGAGCAGTGCTGGAACGCCTGCGTCGCGCTGACGCGCGCGGTCGCAGCGGCTTCCGGGAGTTCACCCGCATTCGTCGAGAGCGCCCACGCGCCGTAGTAGCAATTCGAACGTGCGAGCGTCGCCGAGACGTACATGTCGGCGAGGATGTGCTTCACCGCCTGGAACGAGCCGATCGGACGGCCGAAGGCGATACGGTCGAGCGCGTAGTCGCGGCCCATTTCGAGTGCACGGTCGGCGCCGCCGACCTGTTCGAATGCGGTGAGCACCGCGGCACGATCGAGCACCTGCATCAAGGTCGCCCAGCCCTCGCTGGCCTTGCCGAGCGGCTCGGCGGCCGCGCCGTCGAACACGACCTCCGCCTGATTGCGTGACGGATCGATGCCCTGCAGATCGCTGCGCTTCACGCCGGCGCCTTTGAGGTCGACGATGAACAGCGAGATGTCAGTCTCGCGGCCTGACGAACCGGTGCGCGCGGCGACGATCGCGATGTCAGCGATCGATCCATCCGGCACCGGCTTCTTGGTGCCGCTGATCTTGTTCTGCGCGACGCTCGTCTTGATTTTCGCGTGCGATGGATTGCCCGTGCCCTCGAACAGCGCCAGCGTGCCGATGGTCGTGCCCTGCGCGAGCCCCGGCAGATACTTCTGCTTCTGCTCGGCGGAGCCGGCGATCATGATCGCTTCGGCCGCGAGATAGATCGAGGACGAGAACGGCACCGGCGCAATCGCGCGGCCCATTTCCTCGGCGATCACGCACAGCTCCAGATGACCCGCGCCCGCGCCGCCGTATTCCTCCGGGATCGCGACTCCGAGGAAGCCCATGCCGGCGAGCCCCTTCCAGAGCTCCTTGTCGTACGGCGCCTTGCCTTCGAGCACGGCGCGCACCGCCTTCGGCGAGGAGTGCTCGGCGAGATAACGGCGGGCTTCGTCACGGAGCTGCTTCTGGTCGTCGGAGAACTCGAAATTCATGGCCTGCGCTCTTCTTGTTCGATGTGATGCTATCTTGAAAATCAGATGACGATGACGTCCGGGCCCGGTTTATCGGCGTAAAGCTGCTCGACCAGCGCGGCGCGGCGTTCGAGGCCGGCGCGCTGGTTGATGTAGCCCTTGTCGGTGAGTTCGTTGCCGTCGATCGACGGCGGATCGGCCATCAGCATGGCGCGCGAGAGGCGCAGGCTGCTGGAGCCGCCGGTGGATTTGTTATGTGCGCGAAGGCCCTCGCGCAGAGTTTCGATCACTTTCGGATGCTTGACGACCTCCTCCGCTGTCGCCTGCGGATTGCCGATCAGGATGCGGCAGGCATCGACGTTCGGCCACGCCAGCAATCCGATGAACGGACGATCCTGCCCCGTGATGAGGCCGTCATGCATGACCGGCGTCGCCGCCGCGATGGCGTCCGTGCGCAGCGATCCGACATGCACGAAAGTGCCGGTCGTCAGCTTGAAGTCTTCGACCACGCGGCCGGCGAAGATTAGGCCCTGCGCCGGATCGTTGGGATCGACGAAGATGCCGGCGTCGCCGATGCGGTAGAACCCCTCCTCGTCGAACGCTTTCGCCGTCAGCTCCGGCTGCGCGTAGTAACCCGGCGTGACATTGATGCCGCGGATGCGCATCTCGTAGCGGTCGTCGCAGGGCACGCACTTCAGTTCGACGCCGGGGAACGGCAGGCCGATCAGGCCGACGCGCTCGGTGTCCCAATAGGTGCCGGTCGAGGTCGGCGCGGTCTCGGTCGAACCCCAGCCGGTGTAGAACACGATGCGTTCGCCGGTTGCTTTCACGGCGAGCGCCTGCATACGGTCGTAGAGATCGTCCGGGAGCCGTGCGCCGCCGTAGGCAAGCAGATTCAGGCTCTTGAAGAAGTTGCGGCAAAGCGCGTCGTCCTTCTCCATCACGGCGGCGAGCGCGGCGTAGCCGGCCGGCACGTTGGCGTAATAGGTCGGCGAGATTTCGCGCAGGTTGCGGATCGTCTCGTCGAACAGGCCCGGCACCGGGCGGCCGTCGTCGATATAGAGCGTAGAGCCTTCGATCAGCACCGGGTTGAACAGCGCGTTGCCACCCATGGTGTGGTTCCACGGCATCCAGTCGAGGAAGGTACCGCTCGCGCCCGGATCACGCGGCCGCGTCTGCATCATCATCGCCGCATTGGCACACATCATTTCCTGCGTGTTGATGACGGCTTTCGGCATACCGGTCGAACCGGAAGTGAACAGCAGCTTGCCGACGGTCTTCGGCGTGATCTTTGCAATCGACTCGTCGACTGCCTTCGTCGCCGTCGTCTTAGCCATGTCGGCATAGGCGATGCTCTTCACGTTCGCGGGCGGACGCGCGACGTGAACGACGACGACATCCTTCAGGTCGAGCGATGCCAGCGCCTTCTCGAACGTCGGACCGTCCTGCACCATCACGAGGCCGGGCTTGATCATGTTGAAGATATATTTGAGCTTGGCGTGATCCTGGCTCATCAGCGAGTACGCCGGCGACACCGGCGCCGCCGGAAGGCGCGCCTGCATCGCGGCCTGCGTCATCAATGCGTGCTCGATGGAGTTGCCGCTGAGGATCGCCAGCGGACGGTCAGCCGGAATATTCAGATCGAGGATCGCCTGCGTCAGCGCATCGACGGTGCGCTTGGCTTCCGCGAATGAGACCTTGCGCCACTCGCGCTTCTCGCCGCCGCGCTGCGCCAGCCACGTATGATCCGGCCGCTCCTTCGCCCACTTCGCGAGCGACGCCGGGATCGACGTCTCATAAGCGTTGAGCGGAATGCGCGACTTGATGACGATCGTACCATCCGGGCGGCGCTCGACCGCGATGTCGCGCTCCATCCAGTTGATCTTGCGGAATGCGGGCTTGTTCAACACCCTCGCAGCATCTGCGTTCACGCTTCGCTCCCGTCCCTGTGCGCTTTGGCGCTTGTTATGCCTCTTTTGAGGTCTCGTTTTTCTGAAATGGCAATATTCCGTCAGGCGTTACGATAGATCGGCTTCCTTTTTTCCAGGAAGGCGCGGACACCCTCCTTGAAGTCCTCCGAGCGGCTGGTCAGCACCTGATTGCGGTCTTCCATGGCGATCACCGCCTCAATGGACGAGGCATCGACGCTCATGTTCAGGCATTCCTTCGACAGGCGCAGCCCCAGCGGCGACGCAGCCATCATCGCCTCGACGTAAGGCTCGGCGGCAGCCTCAAGCTCATCCTCTTCGACCACTTCGGAGACGAGGCCGACCGCGAGCGCGCGGTCCGCGTTGATGAAGCGACCAGTCAGGATCAGTTCGGAGGCAACCGACACGCCGACAAGGCGCGGCAGGAAATAGCTGGTGCCGATGTCGCAGCCGCCGAGCCCGAGCTTGATGAAAGCGCAGTTCATGCGCGCATTCTTCGCCGCGATGCGGATGTCCGAGGCGAGTGCCAGCGCAAAGCCGCCACCGGCGGCCGAGCCCTGGATCAGCGAGATGATCGGCTGCGGGCAGCGCCGCATCAGCATGACGATGTCGGCGATATGGCGCTGATGATCGAGCGACTCGGCCACCGTCGGCGGCTCGTTCGATGCGCGGCGGCTCATCGCCTCCTTGAGGTCGAGACCGGCGCAGAACACGCGGCCCGCGCCGCGGAGAACGACGACGCGGGTCTTCTTGCTGTGAGCAAGATCCTCGAAATACTGGTTGAGCGCGTCGACCAGCGAACGGTCGAGCGCGTTCAGGCTGTCGGGCCGATTGAGCGTGACCCAATCGACGCCTTCGCGATGGTCGATCAGCAGCGGACCTGTTTTCACAGCACTCTCCCTGCGTCCGGCCGCTTGTGCGGCGCTTGTCATTGGAGACCCTCTCCCGCGAGGGAGAGGGGTAGATCGTCCTGGTGGCGTTAGCGCGGCGCCATGCGGATCGCACCGTCGAGGCGGATCGTTTCGCCGTTGAGCATCGGGTTCTCGACGATCGCCACCGCGAGGTTGGCGTACTCCGACGGATCGCCGAGGCGGGCCGGATGCGGCACCTGCGCGCCGAGGCTCTTGCGGGCTTCTTCCGACAGACCCATCAGCAGCGGCGTCAGGAACAGGCCCGGCGCGATGGTCATGACGCGGATGTTCATCGAGGCGAGGTCGCGCGCGACCGGCAGCGTGAGGCCGACGATGCCGCCCTTCGATGCCGAGTACGCGGCCTGGCCGATCTGGCCGTCATAGGCCGCGACGCTTGCGGTGTTGATGCAGACGCCGCGCTCTTCGCCAATGGTCGGAGCGGTCTGCATGCGCTCGGCGACGAGGCGGATGCAGTTGAAGCTGCCGATCAGGTTGACGTTGATGATGCGCGTGAAGTGATCGAGCGGATACGCGCCGTTCTTGCCGACGGTCTTCACCGCGCCCCCGATGCCGGCGCAGTTGACCAGCACGCGGACGATGCCGTGGGCGGCTTCCGCCTTGGCGATGGCTTCCTTGACCGGCGCTTCCTGCGATACGTCGCCGATGCAGGCGACGCCCTTGATCTCGGCGGCGACCTCCTCGGCCTTGTCCTTCTGCATATCGATCACGGCGACCTTCGCGCCCTTCGCGGCCATGGCACGCGCGGTCGCGGCGCCAAGGCCCGAGCCACCGCCGGTGATCAGTACGGAAACATCCTTGAGCTGCATGGTTCTCCCCTTTGTTGCAGTTTCTGTTCGCGGCGCGATTACGCCTTGATGGATCGCTTGGTGTCGGGCTGCTTCACCATACCGCCCAGAATAAGGGCGGTCATATGGTCGATGTACTTGCGCCGCACCTCATCGGTAACGTCGCCAACGCCGGTGGCGCGCGAGATGGCATTGCGGCCATGGAATAGGTGATCGCATGAGCCGATCAGGCTCGTGTAAAACAGAACCGGGTCGACTTTACGGAATTCGCCGGACGCGACGCCTTCGTCCAGCAGCCGGCGCTGGAAATCGAACAGCGGTTTGATGAAGAAGCGCGAGACTTCATTCGCCGATTTCGCGTCGCTCTCGTGCAGCAACAGATGGATCAGCCGGTTGAGATACGGAAACCGGTAGTAGGCATTGATAATACCAGCGATATGGAGCTTCAGCTTCTCCGTCGCCGTGATCGGCTGCGCCAGCAGATACTCGAGATCGGCGACCTCGGCTTGCGCGTCGCGCGCGAGCAGCGCCAGCAGCAGGCCTTCCTTGTTGCCGAAATGATATTTCACGAGTGCGGCGTTGACGCCGGACTTCTGCGCGAGGTCGCTGAGCGAAATCTCCAGCGAATTCCGCTCGATCATCAGTTCGCTGGCCGCGACCAGAAGCTTCTCGGCGGTCGGATTGCGCGCAGGAGCGACCCGCCGCGACGGAGCCGAATTCGTTCGCTGGTTCGCACTTGCACGCATGAAGGGCACCTGATGCCCTAGTGTCCCGAATTCGAAGTTCGCATCACTTTCGGCGGGTCCAGGGCGAACTTCGAATTCGTAAGGACATTAGGAATCTTAGATTTCAGTGTGGATTGGTTCAGAAATTCCCTTGAAGAGGTTGCAGCAACATTGAAGGGAATTTCTGAACCACCACACTGGGCCTACTAAGCGCATCGCCACGTCCGGCTCAAGAGTTAATTGAGTGATTGACTAAGGCGATCCTCGCCTCTTTAATCCGCGGGCTTTTAAAGAGGCATGATCCGATCCGAAAACCAGTTTCCACTTTTCGGGATCATGCCCAACAAGAACTCAGAACCTCGGGAGAGACCCATGGCCGAAGCCTACATCGTCGCCGCTGCACGCACCGCCGGAGGCCGCAAGGGCGGCCGGCTCGCCGGATGGCATCCGGTCGATCTCGCCGCTTCCGTGCTGGATTCGCTGGTCGATCGCTCGGGCGTCGATCCCGCGCAGATCGAAGACGTCATCATGGGCTGCGTCATGCAGGCCGGCGAACAGTCGAACAACGTCGCACGCAACGCGGTGATGGCCTCGAAGCTGCCGGAACACGTGCCGGGCACCTCGATCGACCGCCAGTGCGGTTCGTCGCAGCAGGCGCTGCACTTCGCGGCGCAGGCCGTGATGTCGGGCACCATGGACGTCGTGATCGCCGCCGGTGTCGAGGGCATGACGCGCGTGCCGATGGGCCTCGCCTCCTCGCTTCCTGCGAAAAACGGCTTCGGCCACTACAAGAGCCCGCAGCTCGAAGAAAAGTATCCGAACATCCAGTTCAGCCAGTTCACCGGCGCCGAAATGATGGCGCAGAAGTACGGGCTCGATAAGGAAGCGCTCGACAAGTATTCCTACGAGAGCCACCAGCGCGCGATCGCCGCGACGCAGGCCGGCAAATTTAAGGACGAGATCGTCCCACTCAAAATCACCCGCGCCGACGGCTCGACCGACACGCACCACATCGACGAAGGCATTCGCTTCGACGTGACGCTCGACGGCATCCGCGGCGTCAAGCTGATCAACGAGAACGGCGGCCGCCTCACCGCCGCCAGCGCCAGCCAGATCTGCGACGGCGCGTCGGGCGTGCTGGTCGTCAACGAAAAGGGCCTCAAGCAGCTTGGCGTGAAGCCGCTCGCGCGCATCCATCACATGACCATGATGGGCCACGATCCGGTGATCATGCTGGAAGCCCCGCTCCCCGCCACCGAGCGCGCTCTGAAGAAGGCCGGCATGACCATCGACGACATCGATCTGTTCGAGGTCAACGAAGCCTTCGCCTCGGTGCCGACCGCATGGCTCAAGACCACCGGCGCCGACCCGGCGAAGCTGAACGTCAATGGCGGCGCGATCGCGCTCGGCCATCCGCTCGGCGGCTCGGGCACAAAGCTGATGACGACACTCGTCTACGCGCTCAAGAACAACAACAAGCGCTACGGACTGCAGACCATGTGCGAAGGCGGCGGCATGGCCAACGTCACCATCGTCGAGCGGCTCTGAGTTTCTAGACGAACGCAAGATGGGCGGGCCCAACCTCCTCTGAAGGTTCGGCCCGCCCTTTTCGTTTCAAAATCCTCACCGCACAACGCGGGAGCACGCCAAAACGCGAGCGGCACAAGCCGCCGATCCAAGGGAGCTGAACGATGTCGCATCCGGCCCATCACGCGAAGTCCACGCCGAACAAGACCGCCTATGTCATGGCGCGCTCGGGCGACAAGGTCACGTATCGCGAGCTCGACGAACGCTCGAACCAGGCGGCGCATCTGTTTCGCTCGCTCGGCCTGAAACAAGGCGACCACATCGCGCTGCTGATGGAGAACTGCATCGACTTCATGGTGGTGTGCTGGGCCGCGCAGCGCGCGGGCCTCTACTATACGGCGATCAGCCGCTACCTCACCGCCGATGAAATCGCCTACATCGTCGCCGATTGCGGCGCGCAGCTTGTGATCGGCACGCCGAAGACGGCGGAGGCGCTGGGCGGTCTCGCCGCCAAGGCCAACGGCAAGCCAGCTTATTACATTACCGGCAACGACAAGATTGCGAACTTCAAATCGTGGGATCGGGTAGTCGCGCCGCAACCGAAAACACCGATCGCGGATGAGATCGCCGGCTACGACATGCTCTACTCGTCCGGCACCACCGGGCGCCCGAAAGGCATCAAGCGCGAGTCCGAGAACAAGGCGATCGACGTTCCGAACCCATTCCTGCAACTGCTCTGCCAGAAGATGTGCGGCATGACCAACGAGAGCATCTATCTCTCGCCGGCGCCGCTCTATCACGCGGCTCCGCTGCGCTTCAACATGATGGTCGGCACACTCGGCGGTACGTCGGTGATCATGGAGTCGTTCGACGCGGAGGAATTCCTTCAGCTCGTCGAAAAGCACAAAGCGACGCAATCGCAGCTGGTTCCCACGATGTTCGTGCGCATGCTGAAGCTACCGGATGACGTGCGCAGCAAATACAACGTCTCGACCCTGAAAGGCGCGATCCACGCTGCGGCTCCCTGCCCTGTCGACGTGAAGGCAAGGATGATCGAGTGGTGGGGTCCGATCCTGATCGAGTACTACGCAGGCTCCGAGGGCAACGGCGTCACCGTCTCGGACTCGCAGCAATGGCTCAGCCATCGCGGCACGGTCGGCCGTGCCGTCGTCGGCTCGATCAAGATTCTGGATGAGGAGGATAACGAGCGTCCGACCGGCGAAATCGGCACCGTTTACTTCGCCGACGCGCCGACGTTCGCCTACCACAACGATCCGGACAAGACGAAGCGCGCGTTTAACGCGCGCGGCTGGTCGACGCTCGGCGACGTCGGCTATCTCGACAAGGACGGCTTCCTCTTCCTCACCGACCGCAAGGCCTACATGATCATCTCCGGTGGTGTGAACATCTACCCGCAGGAGACAGAGGATGTGCTGATCGGTCATCCGAAGGTCGCGGACGTCGCCGTGTTCGGTGTTCCGAATGAGGAGATGGGCGAAGAGGTGAAGGCCGTCGTGCAACCGCACGACATGAAGGATGCAGGTCCGGAACTCGCCGCGGAACTGATAGTCTACTGCCGCAAGACGCTGTCGCCGATCAAATGCCCGAAGAGCATCGACTTCGAAGCGGAACTGCCGCGCACACCGACGGGGAAACTGGTGAAACGCCACTTGCGCGACCGCTACTGGGCCGATCACAAGAAACGGTAACGTGTGACGCAACGTCGCGCGTGCAGCGCAGCGTACATTTATGAACGGCGTTCCCGCCGCCACATTTCGAATGCGGCCGGCTGAAGTGTTACTGCAACACTCCGCCGCGAACTGATGGCAGCATCCGCTTTGGCGGCCGATCCCGATTTTATAGCCTAGCGAAATCGCCTATAGATTCTCGTAAGGGGTGTCCTTGGGGCTCAGATCGAAGGAATATCATGCTGAAGACATTTGCATTGCTCTCCCTTTTCGCCATCGCCTCAACCAGCGCCTTCGCGCAAGGTCGCGGCACGCCCGAACAGCAGAAGGTCTGCGGCGGTGACGTGTCCAAGTATTGCCGCTCGGTGATGCAGGAAGGCGACTTCGTCATTCTCGCGTGTCTGCAGCAGACCCGGCCGAAGATCTCGAAGTCCTGCGACGCCATGCTGAAGAGCCACGGCCAGTAAGTCCATTTTCAATATTGAAAACGAAAACGGCCGCTTCACGCGGCCGTTTTTGTTTCGAACTTCGGAACTGACCTAAGCCGATTTGCGCACGGCGTTGTCCATCAGCGTCTTGCCGAGCGACCAGACTGCGCCGGGCACGCGATGCGAGGCGGCGATCACGTCATCGAACGATTTCTCGATCCAGCTGCAATCCGCGTCGTCGATCATCAATGGCGGCAGTAGCTTGATGGTGTGGCTGCCGTGGCCGGCGACTTGCGTGAGGATCTTGTGATCCTTGAACAGCGGAATGGTGATGAGCTGGCAGAACAAGCCTTTGCTTGCGCTCTCCAGCAAATTCCATGAGGCCTTGAGCCCCAGCGACTTCGGCGGACCGAACTCGACGCCGATCATCAACCCCTTGCCGCGCACTTCCTTCAGAAGCTCGTACTTCGGCAGCAGATTGTTGAGCGAGAGGCGAATCTGCGCGCCGCGCTTGGCGGCATTCTCGACAAGACGCTCGGACTTCATGACTTCGAGCGTCGCAATGCCCGCAGCCATCGCCAGGTCGTTCTTCGAGAAGGTCGAGCCGTGCACGACCGCGCGATCCATGCGGTCGAAAATTTTGTCGAAGACACCCTTGCGCGTCAGCACCGCACCGACCGGCACATGGCCGCCCGACAATGCTTTCGCCAACAGAACCATATCGGGCTCGACGTTCCAGTGTTCGACGGCGAGGAAGCGGCCGGTGCGGCCGAGACCGGTTTGCACTTCGTCGGCAACGAACAAGGTGCCGTACTTTTTGCAGAGCGCAGCTGCACCCGGCAGGTAATCGTCGCTCGGAATGTTGACGCCCTTGCCCTGAATCGGCTCGACGATGAACGCCGCCACCTGGCGCGATGACAGCGCCTGTTCGAGCGCCGCGAGATCATTGAACGGCACCACGGTGCAGCCCGGCAGCAGCGGCTCGAAGCCGCCGCGAAAGTTTGCATCGTCGGTCAGCGACAACGCACCGTAGGTCAGTCCGTGATACGACTTGGCGCAATGGACGATTCCCTGCCGGCCCGTCGCGTTGCGAGCAAATTTGATCGAGGCCTCCACCGCTTCCGCGCCGGAGTTGCAGAAGAACGCCTTATCCAGATACGGCATGTGGGCGAGCAGGCGCTCGGCCAGAACACCGGCCAGGGTCGAAACGTCCATCTGCACGAGATTCGGCAGATCGCTGTCGAGGACGCTCTTCAGGGCATTGCGCAGTGTCGGGTGATTGCGGCCGATGGCGAAAACGCCGAACCCACTCAAAAGATCGAGATAACGCGCACCGTCGCGGTCATAGAGGTATTGCCCCTTGCCGCTCTGGAACCCAACATCATAGCCAATGGTTTTAAGGACGCGGACAAGCTGTTCGTTCAAGTGCCGCGCGTGCATGACACTGCGCTGCGACTGCCTGTCGACAAACATCTCGGAAACGTCAAGATTCGGATATACCATCGGCTACATACTTCGCTTCATTGGTGTGCAGTCAACCCAAAACCACCATTGCGGCGATTTGACCTGCCAAACTTTCGGCCGAGGTCAACAATGTTGCAGCGCCTAAGAGGTTTTATGCGAACAGTTCTCTATACCGGATTGATTTTGGTGGCGACAGCAGCCTCGTCAAATGCGGCGGAAGTCAACGGTGACTGGCTGGTCGAAGAAGGGCTCGCCCACGTACGCATTGTCGACTGCGGACCCGCAAAATGGGGTGTGATTGCATGGGAAAAAAGACCCGGCGGCGTCGACAAGGAGAATCCCGACGCCAGCAAAAAGGGCCGCCCGACGCTTGGCATGCCGACGCTTCTCAACATGAAGAAAAAGGCCGGCACCGAGGAATGGCACGGCACCGTCTACAATTCGCAGGACGGCAAGTCGTATGATTCGAGCATAAAGCTGCTGTCGGCCGACAAACTGGAGATCAAAGGCTGCGTCCTCGGTTTCCTGTGCGGTGGTCAAACGTGGACTCGCGTGGTCGAGCTGACACCGCCTCCGGGCGCACCCAAGACAGGCCCGGCCCCTGCGGGACAGAAGACGGCCGCGCCTGCCCCGGCGCCTGCGGCCGCTCCGAAAACTCCCGCACCTGCGCCTGCGGCGGCACCTAAAACGGGCGCTGCCACCACGGCAGCCTCCAAGACCGGAGCTGCGCCTGCCAATCCGCTCGATGACATCTGCGCGATTCCCGAGATCGCTTTGACGATGCCTCCCGTCGCCCCTCCGGGCGGCAAGGCGAAGTAAACCGATCAACGGCAGACACGAAACAGACGGCTACGAAATAGACAGAGCCGCGGCTCTTATCGTATGCCGTTCGTCGTCGGTCTAGAGCGCGCGTTATTCCTCTTCGATCTCGCGCGGCTTGCCCATCAGCGCCGGCTGGAACAGCACCGCCGCCGCCAGCGTCGTCACCAGCGACAGCGCCAGCAGCTTGCCCATGCTTGAGGTGCCGGGATGGCTCGACAGCCACAGGCTGCCGAAGGCGGTCGCAGTCGTCAGCGCACTCCAGAAGATCGCACGCGTCAGGCTCGACTGCAGCAGATCGGTCTGACCTGCGCGCCATGCCGTGACGTAATAGATCTTGAAGGCGACGCCGATGCCAAGCAGCAGCGGCAGCGCAATGATGTTGGCGAAGTTCATCGGCAGGCCGATCAGCACGCAGATTTCCAGCGTCACGACGCCGGCAAGGATCAGCGGCAGCAACGTCAGCAGCACATCGCCGATCCGCCGCAGCACGATCCAAAGCAGGATCGCGATCGAGAGCAGCGCCCATGCACCGGCCTGGATGAACGCCTTCACGATGGTGTCGCCCGACTCGAGAATCGAGACCGGACCGCCGATGGCGCTCGGCGCTGCGACTTTGACGGCCGCGGCGAACTTGCGCAGCGTTTCGTTGTCGTTCGGATCGCCGCTCGGCAGCGCTTCAACCCGGACGCGTCCGTCCGGCGTGCGCCACTCCTGCTGCAGATCCTGCGGCAGCGTCTTGTCGGTGACCGGTTTCGCTTGCAGCAGCTGCCCCAACTGACCGGTCATCGCCTTCAGCGGCAGCACGAACGCGGCCTCCGCCGTGTCACGCAGCGGCTTGTCAGCCTTCGCAACCGCATCAAGCGCATTGGCGAGACGGCGCGCCGCCGCGGCGCCGGGCGATGCGCCATTGCCGGCAACCTTGCGCAGATTGGCGATGGTCAGCCGCACCGCTTCCATGTTCTCGGCATCGGTCGGCGGCTTGTCGTCCGGATCCGTCTTCAATGCCGGCCCGAGTTCGCGCGCGGCGTTGCGGATCGCCCGCAGCTTCGGCTGCTGATCCTGCGGCACGAAGCTGTCGAGCGACCTCACCTGCGATACTTCCGGCAGCTTCGACAGCTTCTCCATCACCTGCTTGGCTTCGGCCTGGTTGGCGGCGATTACCTCGATCGCATTGGTCGAAGTGTTCGGATCGCTGCGCAGATCGAGATAGGTCGCGATCGACTCGACCTTCGGGCTGCGCAGGTTGATCGGATTGAAGTCGAAGCGCAGGTAGTAGAGCAGCGGCAGGCCCGCCACCGCGATCGCGAGCGTGCTGGCGATGATCGCAACACGGTGATTTTCCAGGAAGCGATCGACCGGCGCGAGGAACTTGTAGCCGAGTGGCTCCTCCTCGCCCGCGGGGTTGAACAGCTTGAGCAGCGCCGGCAGCACCGTGATGGCGCACAAGAACGCGATGACCATGCCGGCGCCGGCGATCTGACCGAGTTCGGATACGCCGCGATAGGCTGTCGGCAGGAACGACAGGAAGCCGGCGGCGGTCGCGACCGCGGCAAGCGACAACGGGACCGCGGAATATTCGGCCGCCTTCGAGATGGCTGTGACGAGCTCGCCCGACTTATAGCGCTCGGAGCGATAGCGGACGCTGTACTGAATGCCGAAGTCGACGCCGAGGCCGACGAATAATACGAAGAACGCGATCGAGATCAGATTGAGCGCGCCGACCATCATCAATCCGACGGCAGTCGTCAGCGCGAGGCCGACGATCAGCGTGAGGAACACGGCAACGATGATCTTCGGCGACTTCAGCGCCAGCCACAGGATCAGCAGGACGATCAGGACGGTGGCGGTGTGGTTGACCAGCGCGCCTTCCTGAAGCGTGGCAAACTCCTCATTGGCGATCGGCACCGGGCCGGTCAGCCGCACCCGCGCCTGATACTTGCCGGCGAGGTCCAGTTCCTTCACCGCCTGGCGGATGGAGTCGGTGGCGGCGCCGCCGGGTTCCAGGGCATTAAAATCGAGGATCGGGGTGATCTGCAGGAAGGCTCGCCGGTCCCCCGGGGTGGGCGGCTTCTGGCTGGTGAGTTCCTGCCAGGAGAAGGCCGCGGGCTTGCCCGCCAGCGCCTTTTCGATGGTCTCGGCCGCCGCGTTGAACGGCTTGGCCACACCGTCGAGCGGATAGCGGCCGCGCGTGGCGCCCTGCAGGCCGAACTCGACCGCTCCGGTCAGGCCCCGCCAATTCGCATCCCCGACCAGCACTTCGATGATGGGGCTGGCCTCGGCCAGCTGCCGGGTCGTCTGCTCAACCTCTTGAGTTGGCAGGAATAATAGCCCGTTCTGCTCGAAAAAATCGCCGCCGCCGCCGCGTTTGACCGACTGGAATTCCTTATTCCGGCCCGAAAGTTTTTGTTCAAGGGCGACGCTGGCGATCCCCGCCAGCTCCGGAGTCGGCGCCTCAACCACCGCCAGAATCAGCTTATTGCGGTCCGGGAACCACTTTTCGTAGTCGATCTCCCGCTGACGCCACTCCAGGTTGGGCGAGATCAGCTTCCCAATATCAGTCGTGATTGCGAAGTTCCGGGCTGAATAATACCCAGCCGCGCCGGTCAGAATGACTGCAATCGCCACAGTAAATGAGGCAAATCGTGTGCATGCATTCACAAGTGAAACAACAAGGCTCTTCAGCACTTTTATTCTTTCTATTGGGGGGACGGCGCCTAAAATCGCGGGCCGACGTGGGACCGGTTACCTATCTCGAAGGCGGCCGGCAAGCTCGGCTTCAAATGCGCGCAAAAATGGCATAAAAAGTGTCAGGGTACTGTTTTCATTCTGAATATCTGCCATAAAGCGCGGAACAAACAAGGTCCAGACGCCTGTTTCCGACCACATTTGAAAGTTGCGTTATGACATCAAAAACCCCCCTCCTCGATGCAGTTAAGTCGCCGGCCGATCTCCGGACTTTGCCTGACAGCAAGCTGACGCAATTCGCCGAAGAGCTGCGCGCGGAGACGATCAATGCCGTCGCCGTCACCGGCGGACATCTGGGCGCGGGCTTGGGCGTGGTCGAACTGACCGTCGCATTGCACCATGTCTTTAATACGCCGGATGATCGCATCATCTGGGACGTTGGCCATCAGGCATATCCGCACAAGATCCTGACCGAACGCCGCGACCGTATCCGCACGCTGCGTCAGGGCGGCGGCCTCTCCGGTTTCACCAAGCGCGCCGAGAGCGAATACGATTGCTTTGGTGCCGCGCACTCGTCGACCTCGATCTCCGCCGGCCTCGGCATGGCGGTCGCCCGCGATCTCGCCGGCAAAAAGAATTCGGTTGTCGCCGTGATCGGCGACGGCGCCATCTCGGCGGGCATGGCCTATGAGGCGATGAACAACGCCGGCGCCATGGACTCGCGCCTGATCGTCATTCTCAACGACAACGAGATGTCGATCGCGCCGCCGGTTGGCGCCATGTCGGCCTATCTCTCGCGCCTGATCTCCGGCCGCACCTATCGCACGCTGCGCGAGACCGCCAAGCAGGTCGCGAAGAAGCTGCCGAAGTTCGTGGAAAAGGGCGCCCAGCGCGCCGAAGAATATGCGCGCGGCTTCCTCTCGGGCGGCACACTGTTCGAAGAGCTCGGCTTCTTCTACGTCGGCCCGATCGACGGCCATAACTTCGATCATCTTCTGCCGGTGCTGCGCAACGTGCGCGATTCCGAGCAGGGGCCGATCCTCGTTCACGTCGTCACCCAGAAGGGCAAAGGCTACGCCCCGGCCGAAGCTTCCGCCGACAAGTATCATGGCGTCGTCAAGTTCGACGTCGCCACCGGCAAGCAGGCCAAGGCCGTTGCCAACGCGCCGTCCTACACCAAGGTTTTCGGCGAGAGCCTCGTGAAGCACGCCGAAAAGGACGACACGATCGTCGCCATCACCGCGGCAATGCCGTCGGGCACCGGCGTCGACATCTTCGGCAAGGCATTCCCGAACCGCACGTTCGACGTGGGTATTGCCGAGCAGCATGGTGTGACTTTCGCGGCCGGTCTCGCGTCCGAGGGGATGAAGCCTTTTACGGCGATCTATTCCACCTTCCTTCAACGCGCCTATGACCAGGTGGTTCACGACGTAGCCATCCAGCGTCTGCCGGTGCGCTTTGCCATCGACCGCGCCGGTCTGGTCGGCGCCGACGGCCCGACCCACGCCGGCGCCTTCGATCTGGCCTATCTGTGCTGCCTCCCCGACTTCGTCGTGATGGCGGCAGCGGACGAGGCTGAGCTGCGCCACATGGTCGCGACCGCGGTCGCGATCGACGATCGTCCCTCCGCCTTCCGCTTCCCCCGCGGCGACGGCATCGGCGTCGAGCTGCCGGAAATCGGCACCCCCCTCGAGATCGGCAAGGGCCGCATCATCAAGGAAGGCTCGAGCGTCGCCTTGCTCTCGCTTGGCACGCGCCTTGCTGAGTGTTTGAAGGCTGCAGAGGTTCTAAAGTCCCACGGCTTGACCGCCACTGTGGCCGATGCACGCTTTGCCAAGCCGCTGGACACCGATCTCGTCCTGCGTCTGGCCCGCGAGCACGAAGTGCTGATCACCATCGAGGAAGGCTCGATGGGTGGCTTCAGCGCTCAGGTTTTGCAGGCGCTATCGGACAACGGCGCGCTCGACAAGGGACTGAAGGTTCGCTGCATGATGCTGCCCGACCTCTTCCAGGACCACGACAGCCCGGCTGCGATGTACGCGCAGGCCGGTCTCGACGCCAAGGGCATCGTCATCAAGGTGTTCGAAGCGCTCGGCCGCGACGCCGACAAGCGGACGGTGCAGCTTGCTTGATCGGCGTCCGATGGAGGTCATTCTGGCTCAACCGCGCGGGTTCTGCGCGGGAGTCGTGCGCGCGATCGAGATCGTCGAACGCGCGCTGAAGAAGTATGGCCCCCCGGTCTACGTTCGGCACGAAATCGTCCACAACAAGTACGTCGTCGAGAGCCTGAAGGCGAAGGGCGCGGTGTTCGTCGAGGACCTGCACGAGGTGCCGGCGAACGCGGTCACCGTGTTCAGCGCGCACGGCGTGGCGCGGAGCGTCGAGGAAGAAGCGGCGGCGCGCAATCTTCCGGTGCTCAACGCCACCTGCCCGCTCGTCACCAAGGTGCACAATCAGGGCAAGCGCTACGTTTCCAAGGGCCGCGCGCTGATCCTGATCGGCCACGAAGGCCATCCGGAAGTCGTCGGCACCATGGGCCAGGTCCCGGGTCCGGTGACGCTGGTGCAGAGCGTCGAGGATGTCGCCGCGCTGGAGATGCCGAGCGACACGCCCCTCGCCTACATCACACAGACGACACTCAGTGTTGATGACACCAAGGACATTATCGCGGCGCTCGAAGAGCGTTTCCCTGATATTCAGGGCCCCGATACCCGCGATATCTGCTACGCAACCCAAAACCGCCAGTCGGCGGTGAGAGACCTTTCCAAGGTGGTCGACGTCATTCTCGTCGTCGGCGCCAAGAACTCGTCGAACTCAAATCGCCTTCGCGAGATCGGCACCGAAGTTGGGGTGCCGAGCTACCTCGTTGCCGATGGCAGCGAAGTGAAGGCGGAATGGCTGAAAGATATAAAAACAGTCGGCATCACCGCCGGCGCTTCAGCGCCGGAAGTTCTGGTTGATGACGTGATTGAAGCGCTGCGGCAGCTCGGACCGGTATCGGTTTCTGTGCTACCGGGGCGGGAGGAGAACATCGAATTCCGGCTGCCGTCTGAACTGATGGCCAGCTGACCCGTAACTCACGCCAAGCCCGAAAGTTGTCCGTACATGGCAATTCCGTTCTTCAAGGAAATCAAAATCGGCGGCTACCTGATGAAGCAAAAGCTTCTCGGCCGTAAGCGCTATCCGCTGGTCTTGATGCTCGAGCCGTTGTTCCGCTGCAATCTCGCCTGCGTCGGTTGCGGCAAGATCGACTATCCGGATGCGATCCTCAATCGCCGCATGACCCCGCAGGAATGCTGGGACGCGGCCGAAGAGTGCGGCGCGCCGATGGTTGCGATCCCGGGCGGCGAGCCGCTGATCCACAAGGACATCGGCGAAATCGTGCGCGGCCTCGTCGCGCGCAAGAAGTTCGTCTCGCTCTGCACCAACGCGCTGCTGCTCGAGAAGAAGCTCGACCTGTTCGAGCCGTCGCCCTACCTGTTCTTCTCGGTGCACCTCGACGGCCTGAAGGACCATCACGACAAGGCCGTGTCGCAGAAGGGCGTCTTCGACCGCGCCGTCTCCGCGATCAAGGCGGCAAAGGCCCGCGGCTTTACCGTCAACGTCAACGCCACGATCTTCGACGGCCACTCGGCGGAAGATATCGCGGCGTTCCTCGACTACACCACCGAGCTCGGCGTCGGCGTCTCGATGTCGCCTGGCTACGCCTATGAGCGCGCGCCGGACCAGGAGCACTTCCTGAACCGCACCAAGACCAAGAACCTGTTCCGTGACGTGTTCGCGCGCGGCAAGGGCAAGAAGTGGAATTTCATGCACTCGAGCATGTTCCTCGACTTCCTCGCCGGCAATCAGGAATTCCACTGCACGCCGTGGGGCATGCCCGCGCGCAATATCTTCGGCTGGCAGAAGCCCTGCTACCTCATCGGCGAAGGCTACACCAAGACCTTCAAGGAGCTGATGGACACGACCGACTGGGATACGTACGGCACCGGCAAGTACGAGAAGTGCGCGAACTGCATGGCGCACTGCGGCTACGAGCCGACCGCGGCCCAGGCAGCGTTCGACAATCCGCTGAAGGCAGCATGGCTCGCGATCAGGGGTGTGCAGACCTCGGGCCCGATGGCGCCGGAGATCAGCCTGAAGGATCAGCGCCCGGCGCAGTACATCTTCGCCGAGCAGGTCCAGAAGAAGCTGTCGGAGATCCGCAGCGACGAGGCCGCCGAAAAGGCCGCCAAGCAGAAAGCCGCGACAGCCGCGTAATTTTGATCGCTGATCGAACAAAAAGCCCTCACCTGTCGGTGAGGGCTTTTTTATTTTAAAGAGTTAGGGCCAGCACGACTCTCGCCGTGCAAAGCGTGTTGCGCTCAGGCCATGGCCTCGGCCGTGACGAAATCACCGAAAAGGCCGTCGAAGAGAAACCCGCGACATCCGCGCAAGCCTTCGAGGGCGCGGTTGAAATCCCGCGCCGTGGACATCAGCGAGGGGATCGCCGTCGGATTGCGGGCGATTCCTTTCATCACCTTCCACGGATCGATACTGCCGCACGGCTTCAATGCATCGACGGCGAGCGCCGGCAGCGCCCGCGACGCCGGATCGCTGATCACGCGCAGCGCCGCGAACGGCAGACCCTTGTCGGCTGCATAGTGAGCCGCGATGTGGCTTTCCATGTCGACCGCAGCCGCACCGGTAGCCTTGCGCAGCGCAGCCTTGCCGCGCGGACCGACCACCACCTCTTCAACGCCCGCGATGATGCCCCGCGCCACCTGACGGCGGCCGATGTCGGCGCGGGTGATCAGATCGCCGGTGAAGCCGGTTTCCGCCTGCCAGCGTTGCTCGTTGGCGACCACTTCGGTCGCAACCACGATATCGCCGGAGCGCAGCATCGGATCGAGGCCGCCGGCGACGCCGAACGAGATGATGCCGCGGATGCTGGAATGATCGAAGTCGCTCAGGATCGAGCGCAGCTGATGCGGATTGCTGCTGCTGCAAATGACCGACATGCCCGGTCCCGCAGCGATCCGCGCTTCCTGGGCAAGCCCCGTCACAATCAGCACTGGACGCCCTTCACCGGCGCCCGCGGTCCCCAATGCCCCAATCGTCACATTCCGACCCCTACCGTCCGGGAGTTACTATTATTGAGATTCCGGTACCGCGCCAATGCCCAAACCGGGAAGAACTTCGGGTAGCCGTGGTAACGCAGGTAAAAAACCCGTGGGAAGCCGGTCGCCGTGTAGCGTGCCTCGTCCCACAGGCTATCCGCCCCCTGCGTCTTCATCAGATAGCTGATGCCCCGTGCCACCGCCGGATGTCCGACCTCGCCCGCCGCCATTAATGCAAGCAAGGACCATGCCGTCTGCGAGGCGGTGCTGGGCGCCTTTTCCAGGCCCCGATAGTCCAGCCGGTAGCTGCTGCCGTCCTCACCCCAGCCGCCGTCCGCGTTCTGGATCGACACCAGCCAGGCGACGGCCTTGCGCATCACCGGGTCATCGTGCGGAACCCCGACGGCGTTGAGCGCGCACATCACCGACCAGGTTCCGTAGATGTAGTTCATGCCCCAGCGGCCATACCAGGATCCGTCGGCGAGCTGGGTGTCGCGCAGATACGTCACGCCGGCCGCGACCGCCGGGTTGGCCTGGGTCTCACCGAGCTGCGCCAGCATGGAGATGCAGCGCGCCGTGACGTCCTCGGTCGGCGGGTCGAGCAGCGCTCCGTGGTCCGAGAACGGGATGTTGTTCAGGTAGTATTCGAGATTGTCGGCATCGAACGCGGCCCAACCGCCGTTCTTGCTCTGCAGCCCTTCGATCCACTCGCGGCCGCGGGCGATCGCGTGGTCGTACTCGCTGGTCTGTCTGTCGCGCTGGAGGCGATCCATCGCCATCACGACCACGGCTGTGTCGTCGAGATCCGGATAGTGCGCGTTGTTATATTGAAACGCCCAGCCGCCGGGCCGCACGTTCGGCCGCTTCTCGATCCAGTCGCCCTTCACGTCGAGCACCTGCAGCGGTTTCAGCCAGTCGAGGCCGGCCTTGGTTTTCGCCAGCGCGTCCTCGCCGCCGGCCTCCAGCAGCGCGTGGCAGGTCAACGCCGTGTCCCACACCGGCGATACGCACGGCTGGCAGTAGGCTTCGTCGTCCTTGATCACGAGCAGCTTGTCGATCGATTGGCGCGCGATCGCCGGCAACGGATGATCCGCCGGATAGCCGAGTTCGCGATACATCATCAGGCTGTTGACCATCGCCGGGAAGATCGCGCCCAGACCATCGATGCCGTTGAGACGCTCGGTGACGAACGCGACCGCGCGATCGACGGCACGCTTGCGCATGCCCTTCGGGAAATACGGCTCGACGATGCGCAGCAGGCTGTCGACGCCGGCGAAGAAATAGAACCAGCTCGCCTTCTGATGCGGCGCCTTCGGCGCCATGCCGATCGTCTCGGGAGCTTGCGTGAACAGTTCGGGGATCGAGATGCCCAAAGGATTCTTCGCGCGCGGCTTCAGCATCATGATCACGAACAGCGGCACCATCACGGTGCGCGCCCAGTACGAGACCTTGATCATGTGGAACGGAAACCAGCGCGGCAGCAGCATGATCTCCACCGGCATCACCGGCACGGCCTTCCACGTCAGCACGCCGAACAGCGCCAGCAAGATGCGCGTGAACACGTTCGAGCGCTCGGCGCCGCCGCGCGACAGGATCGCTTCGCGCGCGCGCTTCATGTGCGGCGCGTCGACGCTGTCGCCGATCATCTTCAGCGCGAAGTAAGCCTTCACGCTGGCGCTCATGTCGAAGTCGCCGTCCTGGAACAGCGGCCAGCCGCCATGCGCACCCTGGATGCGGCGCAGATACACCGCGATCTTGCGCTCGAGTTCGGCGTCGACCGGCTCGGCGAAGTAATGGCGCATCAGCACATACTCGGCCGGGATCGTCGCGTCGGCCTCGAGCTCGAACACCCAATGGCCGTCCGCCTGCCGATGCTTCAGCAGCGAATTGGTCGCCGAAACGATGCTCGTTTCCAGCGCGGAGCCGGAAATGGCGGTTTGCTCTGTCATGTTCTTTCGTTCGATCCGGACGGCTTATGCCTGCCCCAAGACCAGGTCCGCCGCGCGGTGGCCGGACCGGATCGACCCCTCAATCGTCGCTGGCAACCCCGTATCAGTCCAATCGCCTGCAAGAAACAGGTTTTTCATGCCGGTATGGGGCCCCGGCCGTAGCGCATGCTGCTCCGGGGTGGCCTCGAAGGTGGCCCGCCGCTCCCGGACAATCTGCCATTTGGGCAGTTCCGGCGTGCCAATTCCGGACGCCTTGCAGACATCGTCCCAGATCGCCTGCGCAAGCTCCTGGCGGGGCTTGTCGATCAGGCGATCCGCGTCGCTGATGGTCACAGAGAGGCGCTGAGGGAACGCGAAAAGCCACTCAACCAGCCCCCCGACGACCCCCAGAATCGGCGGCTGGCCCGGCGGCGGGTCGTAGCGGAAATGGGCGTTCACGATCGCCCGGAACTTGGTCGGGGCCGACAGGCCGGGGACCAGCTTGGCCGCCGGGACACCGGGAACAGCCAGCACGACCGAATCCCCCTCGCCGAGCGCGATCTTGTCGGTGCCGAAATCGAGTGTGGAGGCCCCGCCCCCTGCCTGCTCGATGGCCCGCAGCTCGTGCATGAAGTGGACGCCCATGCCGCGCGCCTTGAGCTGCTCGATCGCGGGCTCCACCAGCACGGCGCTGAGCCCCTTCGAAGCGATCAGCGGACGGCAGGCCTGCCCGCCCATCAACAGCGTCTCGCGCACGATGGCGCCTGCGAGCCCCGCCGAGCCAAGTGGCGGATCGACATTGAGCGCGGCCAGCAGCAGCGGCTGTACGAGACGCTGATAGAGCGTGCCCTCGCACGGGATCGCGTCGCCGACGAGACGGTCCACCTTCGACCACACCAGCGGTGCGAGCTTGAGATAATCCATCAGGGTCGTATCGGGCACGCGGCGGTTCGGATCGAGCACCCAGGTCGGCAGACGACCGTTGCCGAGCTGGAGCAGCCATTTCTTGCCGGACTTGATGTCCATGAACGGAAACTCGGCTTCGGCCGGACCTTCCAATCCAGCCTCGGTGCCGATCGAGCGCGCGTACGCAAGCGCGTGATGATTGCCCGACAACAGCAGGTGATTGCCGTTGTCGATGACGAGATCGGTCGCACCGTCATAGTAGGAGCGGCAGCGTCCGCCGGCCGTCGTCGTCGCTTCATGCACTTCGATGCGATAACCGGCGTTGGCAAGTTTGATCGCGGCGGACAGGCCGGACACGCCGGCGCCGATGATGTGAACGGTCTTGGGCATCAGATGATCGCGTAACGGAGAAGAATACCGAGCTTGGCGGCCTTGCTCAGCTTCACGGGATTGCGCGGCAGGGCGAACCCGCGCGCGACGACGAGATCGAGAATGGCGTGGTAGTATTTCGACATGATGCGCGGTGCGCGCACGATCTTGCGCGGATGCCGCGCCATGATCTCGTCGGCGGCGACGAAGTAGGCCTGCGCCTTCTCGAGCACCGGCGCGCACGCCTTCGGAACGTTCGGATCGGCGGCAACGGCGAGCGGATCGGTCGAGGTGATACCGGCGGCGAGCAGCGCCTCGCGTGGCAGATAGAGCCGGCCGATCGACGCATCCTCGTCGATGTCGCGCAAGATGTTAGCGAGCTGCAGCGCGCGGCCGAGATTGTGCGCGAGTGCAATGCCGTCATCTTCCGGCAAACCGAACACGCGCACCGAGAGACGGCCCACCGCACTCGCGACGCGATCGCAGTAGAGATCGAGCGTCGTCCAGTCCGGCGCGCGGATGTCCTGCGGCACGTCCATTTCCATGCCGTCGACGATGGCGAGGAAATCCTCCTTGCGCAGACCGAACTGTTTGATCGGCGCAATGTAGCCGCGCAGCTTCGCCGGCGGATTACCCGCGTAGAGTGCGTCGAGATCTTTCCGCCATTGCGCGAGTTCGGCGAGACGATCGGCGCGTGGCGCGGTCGAGTCGGCGATGTCATCGACCTGACGGCAGAACTGGTAGATCAGAAACATCGCGGCGCGCTGCGCCGGCGGCAGAATGCGCATCGCGGCGTAGAACGAGCTGCCCGACGCAGAGCCCTGCGGCGTCGCTTCCTCGGCGTGATGCGGGATCGCGGTCATTGCGTTACGTCCGCGACGGGTTCGAGACGCGGCCGCGCGCGCCGCCACGGCGCAGCAGGCCCGAAATCATCGCGCCGATGCTCAGCCCGATCAGTTCGACCTTCGACAGATGCACGCGGTCGGCCAGCGGATCGCGGGTCTGCAGCATGCGCACGATGCGCAGCGCAAACGCCTGGATCACCGACACCTCGAGCGCGAGCCGGGTATCCTGGATACTCGGAGAGAATCCGTCGCTCTCGTGCAGCAGCGCTTCGGTCCGGTGTGCCAGATCGTGGATTAGCGACAGCAGTGCCGGCGGCGACTTGTCGTTGTTCAGCATCTCGACGGTCACGCCCTTTGCCGCCATCGCATCCTGCGGGATGTAGACGCGGTTGAGGTTGCGATAGTCGTCGCGGCAGTCCTGCAGGTGGTTGTTGATCTGCAGCGCCGCGCAGAGCGCATCCGACGCGACCCAGGTCGACGTGCTTTCGCCGTGCACGTCGAGCATGAAACGGCCGACCGGCATCGCCGAGTAATTGCAGTAATGGATTAGCTCGTCCCAGTTGGCGTAGCGCAGCTTGGTCACATCCATGCGGAACGCGGTCAGCACATCGAGTGCATGGCGCGGCGGCATCCCACGCTCGGCCAGCGCGCGGCGCAGATTGAGCGCCTCGGGCTGCCCGCCGCCGGTGCCGGTGAGTTCGGCCGCGAGCTGATCGAGATGCGCGAGCTTCTCGTCCGGCGTCAGCGTCGCGTGATCGGCGATGTCGTCGGCGGTGCGGACGAAATAGTAGAATGCAAAGATCAGCGCGCGGTGGCGCGGATGAATCAGCTGCGAGCCGACCGGGAAATTTTCGTCCCGATGCCCCTTGCCTGAACGCAGATCGGCGGCGGCCGTCGTCATCACGATGCCGATACGTTCGCCTGCGCGCGGCCCTTCCACATGCCGCCGCGTCCGCGCAGATATTGGTAAGCCGAATTCAGCGTGAAAACCATGTAAGCCAAGGAGATAAGTGGAAGGGCGACGCCCCAGAGCGGCGACTGGCCGTAGTACCGCAATGTGGGCTGAAAGGCGAGCGCCATCAGCACCCAGCTACCGGCCGCGAGCGTCCGCGTCAACGGATCGGCGGCGAATATCAGCCCCATCGGTGACAGGAAAATCACGGTCATCGCGATCACCATGCCGAGCAGCAGCAGCAGCGAATAGCGCAGCTGCGCATAGGCCGAACGCGAAATCATGCGGCCGACATCGCTGATCTCATCCGAGGCGCGGATGCTCTTCACGTCGTGGGTGAAGCCGAGCCACACCGGCCCCGTGGTCTTCAGCCTTGCCCCGAGCGCGCAGTCGTCGATCAATGCACCGCGGATCGACTCGATGCCTCCGGCGCGTTTCAGCGCATCGAACCGCGCGAGAATGCAGCCGCCCGCGGCCGCAGCCGTCGCACGATCGCTGCGCCTCACCCACGCGAACGGATAAAGCATGCCGAAGAAGAACACGAAGGCCGGGATCAGAAACTTCTCGGCGAAGCTCTCGCAGCGGAGTTGCGCCATCACCGATGCCATCACCAGGTTGTCGTTGCGCATGCGCGTCGCAAGCTGCGTCACCGCATTGCCCGAGTAGACGATATCGGCGTCCGTCAGCAGCACGCAGTCGGGATGGGACTGCGCGGCAAGATCGAGCCCCTGCTTCACCGCCCACAGTTTGCCGGTCCATCCCGATGGCAGCGGTTGCCCGCGCAACACAGTCAGTCGATCCGATGCGCCGATGGCGGCCGCCGCGCGCGCGGCGAGATCGGCGGTGCCGTCCGAACTCTGATCGTCGATCAGGATCATCGACAACGATCCCGGATAAGGCTGCTGCAGGATCGAGGTCACGCAACGCGCAATGCCCGCGGCCTCGTCACGTGCCGGCACGACCGCGACGATGCGCGGCCACGGACCTTCGCTCGCGGGCGGCGGCAGATCCTCAAACCGGAATGCGAGCCAGAAGCCGCCATGGAACGCGACCAAGTAGACCCAGGCCGTGACCGCGACGACGGCAACAATCATCAAAGTGAGGGACATTTGAACGCAGTCGAACTCCAGCAGCGGGCCCGCCGTTTTACGACCGCGGCACGGCATTTTCTATAACAATTCCAATTCAAGAGCTGCTCCGGTATCCATTCACCCACGTCACGTTTGTGTGCCAATTCGCCGATAGAGAGCCGCATGGTCCGCTCTGCTCTCATTGCCGTGCTCGCCGCCGCGCTGTTGCTGAGCGGCCATCAGGCGCGCTCCGACGAGCCGGACGAACCCGTCACGCAGCAACCGGCCGAAATCCCGGCCGCTCAACCACCGGCACCCGCACCCACCATGGATGCGACGCGCGAGGCGATCTGCCTGCTCGTCGAAGCAGCGGCCAAAGCCAACGATCTGCCGGTCGAATTCTTCGCCCGCGTGATCTGGCAGGAGAGCCGCTTCCAGTCCGGCGCCATCGGCCCTCTCACCCGCTCGGGCCAGCGCGCCCAGGGCATCGCGCAGTTCATGCCGGGCACAGCTGCCGAGCGCCGTCTGCTCGATCCGTTCGATCCGGTACAGGCGCTGCCGAAGTCCGCCGAGTTCCTGAAAGACCTGCGCGCGCAGTTCGGCAACCTCGGACTGGCGGCAGCCGCATACAACGCAGGCCCGCGCCGGGTTCAGGAGTGGATCGCCGGTACCGGCGGCATGCCCTCCGAGACTCGCCATTACGTCGCGGCGATCACCGGCCGTCTCATCGAGGACTGGCTGACGTCGGAAGCCGCAGGCGCATCCTCAGCAACGCCACCCGCCTCGAACTGTCGAGAGCTGATCGCACTGTTGAAGCGCGCGCCCAATCCGTTCGTCGACCGGCTGGAGCAAACCATCAAGCTCGCCGAGGCGCAGCCGTGGGGGGTGCAGCTGGCCGCAGGATTCTCACGTGACCGCGCGCTCGGCACTTACGTCCGATTACTGAGGCGGCTGAGCAAGGTGATCGGCGAGCGCGATCCGTATCTGCAGAGCACGTTGCTGCGAAGCCGTGGCACCCGGCCGTTCTATCAGGTGCGGATCGGCGCCGACACGCGTCCCGCAGCCGACGAGATGTGCACGAAAATCCGCCGCAGCGGCGAAGCCTGCCTCGTGTTGCGCAACAAGCCCAACGTCGCGCGCAATGCCGGGCGTCAGGGCTTGAGCGCCCAGACCGATACCCGCGCGCCGTAGGACGGCACCGGGTATTCCGCAATCCTGACGTAGCGCTGCTGCACCTGAGCGGCATCGAGAATGCCGGCAAGCTTGTCGTAGTCCCAGCCGAGCACATTCAGCGCGAGCTTGTCGCTCTGTGCATCGACCACAACGATCCGCTCGGCACGGGATCGCGCGAAATAATCCAGCGCCGCGTCACGAACGCCGCCGCGCGATGTGACTGCGCCGGGATCGAAGGCCGCAAACTCCTTCCGGCATTTGCAATCCTCCTGCGCCATCCAGTGTAGCAGCGGCGAACTGCCGAATGTCGCAGCCATCCCAATCGTGCGCGCCGAACGAATATCGGGGAGCGCCGGCCGGACGAGATCGAGATTTGAGGGGCCAGTGACCATGCGGATCGCGTAATCGAATGCCTTGGCTGAGGGCGGTTGCCGGACCAGCGCAACAACCAGCACTGCGGTTACGGCCGTTGCCGCACCCCATCGCAAGATCTGCATGCGCAGCGGCAGCAGCAGGCCAAGCAGCATTCCCGCGCCGACACCCGCGCCGATCCAGACCGCGAAAATCCACGAGCCGAGGAAACGGCCCTGCCGCTGCGGATGGATCAGCACGCTCAACAGCGAGATGCCCGCGAATACGAACACGACCCACGTCTGCCGCGGGAAACGGCGCAGGCTCAGCACAGCGACGGCGAACAGCACGAGCGCCAGCACCGCCACCCACGGCGCACTGCTGAATCCGGCCGAGAAACTGCCCCAGTAAAGGTCGATTCCATCGATCAGGCTGTAGCTCGGGCCTGCGCCGCTGTTCGACGGACCGACGAACCACAGAAAGGTCGAGAGCCGCTTCGGCAGCAAAAACGAAATCGCGACCGGCGCGATGTGCCAGAAGAGAATCTGACGGCCCGGAACGCCGAGCACAGGATCGATCACCGCACGATGCCGCCGCCACACGATCGCCAGCCGGACGAACAGCAGCGCATAGGCAACCGTGAGGAGGTTGCCCGGCGGATACACCGAAACCGGCTTTCCGAACACGGCGATGACGGTGGGTCCGCGCAGCGTGATCAGGATCACGGCCAGCGCGACCACCGCGAACGCGAGCAGCAACGGATCGCGGATCAGCGCCGCCAGCGCACGTGACGTCGTCACGTGCGAGAACGCACCGCGGATCAACAGCAACAGCTTGCGGCCATCGTCCAGCAGCCAGACCGCGATCAAGGCGGCGACCAGCAGTCCCCAGTAGTTCCCTTTGTGGAAGAACAGCAGCGTGAGGACGATGGCGAGCCATCGCCAGCGGCGCGTGGACTGCAAATCCTCGCGTGCGACGATCCATGCCCAGAGTCCGGCAGCCGAGAGCGCGGCTCCAAGCCCCTCCAGCATCACATCCGAGCCAAGCAAGCGAAACGCCGGACTTGCCATCACAAGTGTCGCGGCAACAATGGCTGCGAACGCGCGCTGAGCCGGGTCGTCGAAGAAGCGCCGCGCGATCAGCGCGGAAAATATGACCGTCACCGTCCAGCCGATCAGACTCGGAACAATCGCCAGGCGATAATCGGGCCCGCCGGCGAGCTGCACGATGCTGAGGACGAGTCCGTGGAACGGCCCCCACACACGGGATCGCTCGACCTGCGCCAGGAAATCGATTGGATTGAGTTCACGCAGCGCCAACGACAGGATCAGGCCGAAGTCGTAGTGGCCGTTGCGGTCGTGGTAGATGTCGCGCCACAGCAGATCGGCTGCCGCCTGATAGTCGCGCAACATCATGATGGCCAATGTCGCCGCGATCACAGCGACGCCGGCAAGTACAATCCGGTCTGTCAGTCCGCGCTGCATGACTGAGCCTGCTAAGCGACCTTGGCGGCGAGCAGCTTGCGCTCCCAGTCCAGCGCGTGGCCGACGATGGTGCGCAGATCGTCATATGCAGGTTGCCAGCCAAGCCGGTCGCGAATGAGACGCGAGTCCGCAACGACCTGCGCAGGATCGCCCGCGCGCCGCGGCGAATGCACCACCGGAAAGTCGACGCCGGAGACAGCTTTCACGGTGTCGATCACCTCGCGCACCGAGAAGCCGCGTCCATACCCGCAGTTCAAAAGCAGCGACGCGCCGCCATTGCGCAGATACGCCAATGCATCCGCGTGCGCCGTGCAGACGTCGGCGACATGAATGTAATCGCGCACGCAGGTGCCATCCACTGTGGGATAATCGTCGCCGAAAATCTCGAGCCGCGGCCGGACGCCGAGCGCGGCCTGCACGGCGACCTTGATCAGATGCGTCGCGGCGGCCGTCGACTGGCCCGTGCGCTTCGCCGGGTCGGCGCCCGCGACGTTGAAGTAACGCAGCACCACATAGCGGAGCGCGTGCGCGGCGGCGGCATCGCGCAGCATCACCTCGGTCATCAGCTTCGACCAGCCGTAGGGCGACACCGGAACGGTCGGCATGGTCTCATCGACCCGCTCGCTGTCGACCTGGCCGTAGACCGCGGCCGTCGACGAAAACACGAACTGCTTCACGCCTTGCTCCATCGCCGTCTCGAACAGGGCGCGCGATGCGACCGTGTTGTTGGCGTAGTAGTCGAGCGGCTGGCGGACGGATTCCGGCACGACGGTCGACGCGGCGAAGTGCACGATGGTCGAGACACGGTGCTCGCGCAGCACGCGCGTCACCAGCGCCCGGTCGGCGATGCTGCCCTGATAGAACGGCATGCCCTGCGGCATCGCCTCGCGAAAGCCTGTCTGCAAGGTGTCGATGACGACCGCCGGCTCGCCGTTGTCGGCCAGCCGATGCAGCATGTGGCTCCCGATGTACCCGGCGCCGCCGGTGACCAGAACGGTCATCACCCACTCCGCCGCCGTGATGCGGTTTGTCGAGGTTGCAATATGGTGTCCTGCCGGGCAATGGTGCCTGGCGATGCGCGGCTGCTTAACAGGATTTTCCGGGCAAATCGAGCGGGACTCCAAGGGCTTGTGCAAGGACTGGTGAATGGCGGAGACGGGCCCGACAATCTGGATGGACCTGACCACGAGCCTGCGCGCGCGGGGCGGCCAGACCAACGGCACGCTGCGCGTCGAACGCAGCTTCGCGCGCGAGCTGCAGCAACTGCCCGGCGCTCAGCTTCGGTTCTGCCGCTACGACGCCACGCGCCGGCGTTTCGAAAGCGTGGACGCAACCGCTGTGGCGGACGCTCTCACGACATCAGCCAAGACATCGGCACCGTCCGCACATCGCGGACCGGGCGCGAGCGATGCCCGCGCCGACCGGCTCGGCCGCCGCATCGAACGTGCGGTCCGCCTGTCCGTTCGCGGCGCGATTCAGCGGCTGCATGAAGCAGTGCGCGGCGGTGATACAGCCGCACATTTCCCGGAGGCGCAGCCGGGCGACGTGTTACTGCTCGCCGGCGAGAACTGGAGCGGCCGCACCGACTTCGGCGTGCTCGCGCGATTGCGCACCGAGCGCGGATTGAAGATCGCGGCCGTTTGCCAGGACCTGATCCCGGTGACGCATCCGCAGTTCTTCGAGACCGGCGACTTCGTCGCGCAGTATCGCCGCTATGTCGAATTCCTTGCGCAACATACCGACCTCGTCATCGCCATCTCGCGCGCGACCGCCGACGAACTGAAAAAAGCCGCACAAGCCCACGGCGGCATGCGCGGCAGGATTGCCGTCGTCGAACTCGGCTCGGACGTCGCGTCCGCCGCCGAGCCGCAGCCGCCGCAAACCCAGTCGCCGCTGCAAGCCGGACAGTTCGTCATCAGCGTCAGCACCATCCAGTCGCGCAAGAATTTCGACTTGCTCTACCGGCTCTGGCACCGCTTCGCGCAGGAAGACCGCAGCGGCATCCCGCGCCTCGTCGTCGTCGGCCAGCGCGGCTTCGGCAGCGATGAGCTGCTTGCGGCGATTGCGCAGGATGCCTCGATCAAGGATCGCTTCACCATCCTGCATCGCACGTCCGATGCGGAGCTGACCTGGCTGTATCGCAACTGCGCCTACACACTGTACCCGTCCTATGTCGAAGGCTGGGGCCTGCCGGTGTCGGAGAGCCTCGCCTACGGCAAGCTGTGTCTTGCCTCGAACACATCCTCATTGCCGGAAGCGGGCGCCGGACTGGCACTGCATTTCGGCCCTGACGACGACGATGCGTGGCACACCGCGATCATCGATCTCGCCGCCAATCCGCAGAAACTTACGGAGGCCGAGACTCGCATCCGTGCAACTTATCGGCAACGAAGCTGGCGGCAGGCAGGCCTCGAACTTGCCGGTTACCTCGACGCGCTGCTCGCCCGCAAAACAGTGATAGACTGACTCGTTCGATTCCGGATTTCAGGACGCCGCCATTCGTATTGCCCTCGCCATCGTCAAACTGTTTCCAAGCGGCGGCCTGCAGCGCGACTGTGTGGGCATCGCCCGCCGCCTGATGGCGCGCGGACACGAGGTGACGATCTTTTGCCGCAGCCGTGAGGGGGACTTCCCCGATCTGACAATTATCGAACTGCCGAACATCGCGCTGACCAATCACGGCCGTAACATCCGCTTCGCCCGCCATCTGTCGGCAGCCGTCAAGGATCGCTTCGATGTTGTGGCCGGCTTCAACAAGATGCCGGGTCTCGATATTCTCTATTGCGCCGATCCACCGGCAAAGCCGCCGCGCACGCTCTTCGACCGCATCAACCCGCGCGTCGTCGGCATGCACAGGCTGGAGTCGTCCTGCTTCGGGCCGCAATCGGACACGCATCTGCTGTTGCTCGCCGATCCGCAGCGCGAGGACTACGATCGCATCTGGTCGATGAAGGCATCGCGGGTTGCGGTGATGCCGCCGACCATCGAGCGCGGCCGCGCCCAGCCGGGCTTGCGCGGCAGCGAAGCGCGTGCGGAGATGCGCGCCCAGCTCGGCCTGCCCTCCTCGACGCTGACGTGGCTGTTCGTTGCCGGCTTTCCGGAAACCAAGGGCTTCGATCGTATCGTCACAGCGCTGCCGGCGTTTCCGCATGCGAAACTGCTCTGCGTCGGGTTCGATCTCGCCGATCCGAACCTGAGCCGGCAGGCCAGGCAGGCAGCCCATCTCGAGGTCGAGCAGCAAATCATCTCGCTTGGACGCCGCGAGGATATTCCGGCGCTGATGGCCGCCGCCGACCTGCTGGTGCATCCGTCGCGCCTCGACATCACCGGCACCGTGATCCTCGAAGCGATGGTCAATGGGCTTCCGGTGATCACCACGGCACTGTGTGGGTATGCGCCGCATGTTGCGGCCGCCGGCGCAGGCGTCGTCATGCCCGAACCCTTCGCGCAACGTGCTTTCGCGGCTGCGCTCGAGCAGGCGAACGATGCGGCCCGGCGTGCGAGCTGGAGTGCGAATGCGGCCGGTTACGGGGCATCACACGATCTCTATTCGGGGCTTGATCGTGCCGCCGACGCCATCGAGCGCGCGGCACATACTTAGATCGATACACCTAGATCGAGACAACGCCCGCTTTCGCGAGATGCGGTGCCAACAGTTCGGCAACGGCGCGGCGCTTATCCTCGGCGAACTCGAGCCGTCCCATCAATCCGACCTCATGCAGCCACGGGCCGCACCACTGAAACGGCGCGTCCGTCATCTGCAAGCCCTCGCGGAACGGCACGAACACGGTCTCCTGTTCGCGGATGCTGTCGCGGCGGACGTGGCGATAGAGCACGTCCCAGTTGCCACCGCCGGTATCGAGCCCGAGGAACCAGTCTTGCGAGAAATCGAGCGGCTTGTCGCGGACACCGGCAAAGCGGAACATGCTGAAGCCTGCCCATAGGAACCAGCGGCCTGCGGCATCGACCGTCGCGGTCGAAACGCCGGGACGGATCACACCGAAGAAATCCTGATGTGCGAGCGCCGCAAACGGGTCGTGCGGCGCGGTCGGGAACATATCGTCGTCGAGGAAGCCGAACGCGTCGGGCTGGCCGGGCCGGATGAGGTTGTGCCAGATCCAGTTGAGTGCGAGGCCGTGCGAACGGCTCGGCACGTCGGTCGGATTAGGGGGCAAACGCAGATACGGAACGGACCATCGCGCCGCGACTTCAGCGATGACGGCCGCCTGTTTGTCGTCGGGCGTGTTGTCCGCAACGATGTGAATCGCATCGGGCACGTACAGTTTGATCAGCGGCGCCTGCCAGGCCAGCATCTGCGGATCCTGGAATGCGACCGCGACCAGAACCTTGCGGCCGCGGAGACTTCGCGCCAGCGCGGCCGCGTCACCGGCACGCGCCGGTGTCGCGCTGAACGCACGATCGTCCGCGCGATAGCGCCGTGTCTTCAGCCGATGCAGCAGCGGACGAAGCCGCAGCCAGTCGGCGGGGCCGTAGTCCTGGAAACGAGGAGGCATTGCAGTCGCGGTCCGATGTCGAGCGGCCCCCTTAGCGCGTTTTGGCGCGGAACGGAACGCCTTTGCGCGACCTATCGAGAACCGAACAGCAGCGCCAGCGCACGGGGCGGATGCAACGTGAACAGCCTCCAGATCAGCTTCGGCGCAGACCATGCGGCCGGCCGGCTGCTTCGGCGCAGGAGGTTGACGATCGCGGTTTGCGCCAGCTTGCGTTCACGATGATTGAGGTCGGCGCCGGTTGCGGCATCGAGGTCATCGGGCGAAAGCTTGGCGGTTTGCGCGATCTCGGGGTCGGCCAGTTCGAGAAAACGGAAGACGCGGGCTTCCGTCGCGTAGAAACTGTTGCCGACATCCGCACGCCAGTCCGGCGGCCCGGTCAGCTTGTCCGCCGGATCGACGCCGATGCTCGCGCGCGCAACGGCGGCGCGGATCGCAAGCCGCGCCGAAAACATCTGCCGCGCGGACTTGCGCACCGTGACGTTGCCACCGTGCTCGCGGTAGCGCACCAGAATGTCCGATGCGATGGCCATATCGCCGTGCTCGGACAGCCGCAGCCAGAGGTCGTAGTCCTCTGCAGCTTCAAACGCGCGACGATATCCACCAAGGCTGCGGACCACGTCCGCTCGCAGCATGACCGACGAGTGAATGAACGGATTGGTGCGCGCCAGCGTATCGCGCAGATGTTGCGGCTCGGATGGCGGCGTGAGACGGCCGGTCGCCCTGCCCTCGCCGTCGATGACCTCCGCCCAACTTCCGAGCAGATTGAGCCGCGGATTGGCGTCCATCGCGGCGACTTGCTGCGCGAGACGTTCAGGCAATGCGAGATCGTCCGCATCGAGCCGTGCGATCAGATCGGCACGCGCTTCCGTCAGGCCGCGGTTGAGCGCCGCAACAAGTCCGAGCGCCTCCTGCCGAATCGGTCGCAGGCGCGCATCGCGCGCTGCATAATCAGCGACAATCTCCGGCGTGCGGTCGGTCGAGCCGTCGTCGATCACGAGCAATTCGAAATCGGGTAACGTTTGCGCGAGTACGCTGTCGATCGCAACAGGCAGCCACTGCGCGCCATTCCGCACCGGCATCAGTACGGAGACGCGCGGCTTGCTCACCGTGCTTTCTCCGCAGCTGCGAGCGTAGCTTCGACGATGTAGGCGCCGAGCGCCTGCGGCGTATGGTTTGCGATCACGAATTCACGTCCCGCTTCCGCCATGTGCGCTAGGCGCGGCTTGTCCGCCAGCGCGTCGACCACGGCCTTGGTCAGCCCACCCGGTTCAACCGGATAGAAGACCGCATGTTCCCCATCGACCAGCGGACGATGACGCTCGAGCGGCGGCAGGTTGCATACCGGCACCGATCCGCAGACCGGCGCCTCATAGTGGCGGAAGCATTCCCAGCCGTAACCTTCGGGCGACCACGTCAGCCATGCCGATGCACAACGCCGATAGAACTCGTCCGGCGGCAGCGGCTTATCCGGAACATCGACGATAATCCCGCGGTCGCGGAGCGCCAGCAGTTCCTGGAAACCGGCTTGCCGGACCCACGATGATGCCTCAACACGCCCGGCGAAGAAAATATCCGACGTCTTCGGCACACCGACCGGCATCTGCGACACATCGCGATCGAGCGGCAGACCGAGTGACAGCGGCCGCAGCTTCGCCAGCCGCTTCGTGTAGCGCGGCAACTGCCGGAAGCGGTGCGAGGGCAGATTGGCGTGCGCGGTCTTCAGGAATACGCGCCAGCGATCCGCCGGCAGCTCACGCTTGAAGTAGGTGGTGCAACGATCGAGTAGAAACAGGTTGCCGCGATTGATCAGCGGGAAGTCATCCTGATCGACCACCGCGATCGGGGCGCTGACGGGGCCGCGCAGAAGCTGCGGACCGAACGCGCGCACCAGCGGAACGTGCCCCTGCAAGGTGCGGCGGTTGAACAGCGCGCGCGAAATCCAGCGCCAGTGCCAGGGCGAAAAGAAGGTCGGATGGCAGACGATCAGCGAGACCGTTTCATCCTGCAGCAGATGCCGCAGCCGCGGCAGCGTTCGCGCCGAAATGGTGTGATGGCCGCTTTGCGGATCGGCGGGTGCGGGCACAAACGCGGTCGAGAAGTACGCCGTTTCGTTTGGAAACGCACTCTTCACGAACGGCTTGTCGCCTATCTCGATGATCTTCAGCGCTGAGGCCATGAATGTTTGCGGAATAATAGCTAAGCGGGCGGCTGACTGCACTGTCTGACGACGAGTTCAGCCCCGGCACAGATACTGAACGGCAGCCAGAACGTCACCCAGGGCCAGGTTACGGCGGTGATCAGAAGGTTATAGTCGAACATCCCGGCTGTGGCGACCGTTGCGATCATGGCCAGCGGAATGACCTCGCCGCGAAGTGTCAGGAAGCGTGCGGCCCAGTAGAGCGATCCGGCGAGGAGCGCGATCATCGCCAGCGTGCAGAACATACCGCCGCGAATTTGCGCCGACAGAATGAGATTATGCGGCTGGTCGATGATGGTGCCGTCCTTGAGCTTGATATCGATGTTCGACAGACCGCCATAGCCGAGCAGCGGCTTCTGCAGCGCATTGCCTGCATAGGTCGTCCAGATCTCGGGACGATGGCTCGTGCCCCGCGTCTCCATGACGGCGCGGGTGTATGGCAACAACGCCAGCATCAAACCGCCGAGAACAAGACCTGCGACGAAAGAAATCAAGGCTGCGCGGCGGAATGCGTGCGGCGCCGTCCAGAGCACGATCATCAGTCCGACGATGACGCTGACATAGGCGCTGCGCGCCTGGGTCAGCACGACACCGCAAAGCAAAATCAGGGCGACCGGGATCATCCAGAAACGCATCAGTCGCGGCAGGCGGCTGTCGACCACTACCGCGGCGCTCGCAACAAACAACACGGCGTAGGTCACACTGATGTTGGTCGAGTTGGTGTATCCGGGCATGCCGAGCGAATTGACCAGCCGCACTCCCTCGCTCGCGAAGGCGACACCGCCCGACAGATTGAGGCCTGAAAGATAGATCACCATGTTGTAGAGCGCACTCGCTGCGACCATGGTCGCAAACGCCGTCACGAACCGCGGCAGAAACTCGCGCCAGGTTCTGATGGCGAAAGCGAAGCAGATCATGAACAGCAGAATGTATCCGGCATACGCCCACTGCTTGTCGACCTCCCGCATGATGGCGCCCGGCTGCCGCCAGCTCGAGACGTTCATCGCGAGGAGATAGACGAACGCCGCCGTCAGGATGATCGAAAAGACGAAGAAGATGCGGGCGGACGCCCGGAACTGAACCATCGGCCAGTTGCGCCAGTCGAGATGGAACGACAGCCACAGCAGCACCGCGACGGGAAAGAAGATCTGATTCAGCAGGCGCGGCGCCAGCAGGTAGTTATTGGTGAAGAAAAGCGGCGCCAGCGCAACCAGGGCCGCAAGGATAAAAACATCACCGGTTTTGACGCGGCGATCGAACCAACGCGCCACGGCCATGACGATGCCGCTGCCGGTCGTTGGCCCCTGATGCGTCATCCGCACTGCCCCTTCGAAAAACTCAAAGACCGTCAGAACGTGCAGGCGCTGCCGGTACGGCGAGCTCCCGACTGATCAGATCGTAAAAGTCTTTGGCCACTTCATCCCAGTTGCGCGGCTTGAAACGGGTCCGGATCGCATCCTCGAATCCGGCACGGACGGACGGATCCTCCATCCATGTCTTCATCGTTTCGTACCAGGCAATTTCGTCGCGCGGGTCGAGACTCGGAGAAAATCCTCCGACCGTTTCCTGCAATGCGCCGCCATTCGATGCAATAACTGCCTTTCCATAGCGGAAGGCCTCGATGACGGGCAAGCCAAATCCCTCGTAAAGGGAAGGATAAAGGCAGAACGCCGATTGCGAGTAGAGCTGCTGAAGGGTTGTATCGTCGATATTCGATAACATCAGCAAGGAGTCGCCGACGCTGTCGTGCGCCTCCAGCTCCGCGATCAGATCGTCGACCAGCCAGCCGCGACGGCCGACGAACACCAGCTTGAAATCCTGCTGCTGCGGAACACCGGCTGCGAGCAGCTTTTTCCAAACCTCGAACAACAGCCGGTGTCCCTTGCGCGGCTCGATGGTGCTGACGAACAACGCGTAACGTCCGCTGGTCAATCCGGCCGGCAGCGGCGCCGCGCTTTGCTGGATGGGATCGAACTTCGCTCCGAGATAGACGAGCCCCGACCTCTTCAGCGTGAGCCCCTGCTGGGCGCAATACGCTTCCGCATCGGCCACGATTTGCTTTGCAGTGAAGATCACGAGATCGGCGTGCGGGAACACCTCATGAAAGCAGGCGCGGAACGCGGTGTAGTTCTGCTCGGAGAAAAACTGCGGGAACAGCAACGGAATGATGTCGTAGCAGAGCACGACGGTGCGCGGCCGCTCGCGCCCGAGCGCGAGCTGCTGATACATCGCAAGCCAGTCCGAACCGGCCAGAATCAACATATCTTCGCTCGACAACGACGGCGGATCGTCGAGCGCCATGTCGTGCGGCAACAGCCGGCGCAGCGTTCCGTCGGGCGAAGTCAATTCGCGTCTGTATTTCTCGTTAAGAAGCTTTGGCAGCAGCCGCTCGGCGACATCCGCGAAACGGCTTCCCGTCAGCCGCAGCCGCTCGAGTTTCAGATAGACCTGACGGCGCGGCCGCTGAATCCAGAGGAAGAGCCGCTTCAGCGGTTTCGGCAGCCGTTCCCGGAATCGCTGCTTCTTGGCGAAGCGATCCGGAAAGTAGGACATGTCGATCTTCGCCGTGCCCTCGATCACGCTGCGGGCCCATCGCGCGTTGACCAGACGGGGCGCATCGATATCGAGATCGTAGAGAACGAACTCGATGTCCGGCCGGTTCGCCACGGCAAACCGGGCCAGTTCGCGCAAGGTGCGAACGATGCCGTCGGCATGGCCGGACGCCCGCGCGAGCGTCGTGATGTCGAGGAGAATCCGCTTCGTCACTAACAAATCCCACACCGAGCGTGGCGGAAGCTCTGTCCCGCCGCCGCGTCGAAGTCAAGTCAGCGGCAATGGCCGCGTATTTCGGGCAAAAGTTAACATAGCTGGCGCCGCCGTCTCCACCGTTGGCTCCGGCAAGCCGCTCATGCTAGTGGTCCGGCCTGCACCTCAAACGGCATCCAGGAGCCGGCGACGCAATGAAAGACGAACGCATCCTCGTAACCGGCGGCGCCGGTTTCATCGGATCGCACCTGTGCGGCCGGCTGATCGCGGCCGGGCACGAGGTTCTGTGCGTCGACAATTATTACACCGGCGGCCGCCGCAACATCGCGCACCTGATCAAGAACGAGCGCTTCGAGGCGATGCGCCACGACGTGACGTTTCCGCTCTATGTCGAGGCCGACACCATCTACAATCTCGCCTGCCCGGCCTCGCCGATTCACTATCAGTTCGATCCGGTGCAGACGCTGAAGACCAGCGTGCACGGTGCGATCAACATGCTCGGTCTTGCCAAACGCACCAAGGCGAAGATCTTTCAGGCCTCGACCAGCGAGGTCTACGGCGATCCGACCGTGCACCCGCAGCCGGAGAGCTACTGGGGCAACGTCAATCCGCTGGGGCCGCGCGCCTGCTATGACGAAGGCAAGCGCGCCGCCGAGACGCTGTTCTTCGATTATCATCGCCAGCACAAGGTGCGGGTGAAGATCGCGCGCATCTTCAACACCTACGGTCCCAACATGCATCCGCAAGACGGGCGCGTGGTGTCGAACTTCATCGTTGCCGCACTCCAGGGCAACGACCTTACCCTCTACGGCAAGGGCGATCAGACCCGCGCGTTCTGCTACGTGTCCGATCTCGTCGAAGGCATCGTCCGCCTGATGGCAACGCCGGACGACGTGGTCGGTCCGATCAATCTCGGCAACACCGGCGAGTTCACCATTCGCGAGTTGGCCGAGACGGTGCTCAAACTCACCGGATCGAAATCCAAGATCATCTACGGCCCGCTTCCCGCCGACGATCCGCAGCAGCGCAAACCTGACATTACGCTCGCGCGCCAGACCCTCGGCTGGGAGCCGAAGGTGCAGCTCGAGGATGGCCTGCGCGAGACCATCGCTTATTTCAAGAAGCTGCTCGCGTCCTGATCAGCGCGAGGGCTGGGCGCGCCAGAATTCCAGAACGGACCTCAGCGTATCCGCCCACGCGCATCGCGGCGTCCAGTCGAGCAGCCGCCGCGCCAGCGCCGCCTCTCCCGCAATCACCGGCATATCGGACGGCCGCAGCCGCGCCTGATCGACGACAACCTCGATCTTGATGTTCGACATCGCCAGCAAATCGTCGAGGATGGTCCGCACCACTCGCGCTTCGCCGGACGCGATGTTCATGACGCTGCCGTTCGGGATCGCATCAAACCGCATCAGCGCCGACGCATACGCATCGACCACATCGCGCACATCGAGAAAATCGCGCGCACTGCTCAGGTCGCCGACCTCGATCACAGGCTTTTGCTCGCCGCGCTCGATCCGCGCGATCTGCGCCGCGAATGCCGGCGCGACGAACTGGACGTTCTGCCCCGGCCCCGTATGATTGAACGGCCGCAGCCGGATCACCTTCAGATCGTGGCGCGCCATCTGCCCCAGCATGATGTCGGCAGCCGCTTTCGCAGCGCCGTACGCATTCACCGGCTGCAGCAATGCGGTCTCGTCGCAGCGGCCGCTGCCGGTGAAGCTTGCGCCATACACCTCGGCACTGCTGCAGAACACGAACCGGCAATCGGGTGCATGCTCGGCAACCGCAAGCGCGAGATTCTGGGTGCCGCCGAAGTTCACCGCCCAGGCCTGCCGCATATCGGCGGTTGCCGCGGTCACAGCCGCGATCGCGGCAAGATGGATCAGGTGGGTCGGCCGCTCGGCCTTGATGGTGTCGGTGACTTGCGCCGCGTTGGTGATGTCGGCGACGTGGTTGCGGCAGCGCGCTGGCTGCGCACCCGCATGCGCGTCGACCAGCACCAGTTCGCCCGCCGGCATCAGTTCGAGCAGCCTCGTCACCAGATGCCGGCCGACGAAACCGTGCGCGCCGGTGACCAGAATGCGGGGCTGGCCTGGAAACGTCACGGCCGGCCGTCTTTGGCCTGCTGCGAGACGCGCTTCAGATCGGCGTCGACCATTTCGCGGATCATCTCTTCGAGCGAGATCTTCGGCTCCCAGCCGAGCTTGGCTTTCGCCTTGGCAGGGTTGCCGAGCAGGATGTCGACCTCGGCCGGACGGAACAGCACCGGATCGATCACGAGGTGATCGTCCATCTTCAGCCCGACATGGTCGAACGCAATCCGGCACATGTCGCGTACGGTCGTGGTGCGGCCGGTGGCCACCACATAGTCGTCGGGCTTGTCCTGCTGCAGCATCAGCCACATGGCGCGGACGTAATCCTTCGAGTGGCCCCAGTCGCGCTTGGCGTCGATGTTGCCGAGCCGCAGCTCTTTCTCGACGCCGAGCTTGATGCGCGCGACGCCGTCGGTGACCTTGCGGGTGACGAACTCGATGCCGCGCAGCGGCGACTCATGATTGAACAGAATGCCGCTCGAGGCGTGCAGACCGAAGCTTTCGCGATAATTGATGGTCATGGCGTGCGCGAACACCTTGGCGACACCATACGGCGAGCGCGGATAAAGCGGCGTCGTTTCGCTCTGAATCGGCTCCTGCACGAGCCCATACATCTCCGACGACGACGCTTGATAGAAGCGTGCCTCCGGCCGCTCCATCCGGACTGCCTCGAGCACATGCAGCGCGCCCATGCCGGTGACCTGACCGGTGAGCAGCGGCTGGCTCCATGACGATTTGACGAACGACTGCGCGGCCAGATTGTAGACCTCGTCCGGCTTGATCTCGCGCACCGCGCGGATCAGCGACGTCGTATCCAGCAGGTTGCCGTCGACGAAACGAATATCTTTGTGAATGTTCAGCCAGCGCAGCTTGGCGTCGATCACATCGGCGGAACTGCTGCGGCGGACGAGGCCGTGAACCTCATAGCCCTTCTCGAGCAGAAGTTGGGACAGGTAGGCTCCATCCTGTCCGGTGACGCCGGTAACAAGCGCTCGTTTCATCGCATGACTTTCGGATCGTTCTCGGCCGCTCTTCTTGAGGAAGTGGACCTAATATCAGGACGTATATCAGGAAGTGCACTTGCGGGCGCAAGCCGCTTCTTTCAGCTACAGTTGTGAAAGAAAATCAAGAGGATATGGTGTGGCAGACGCCATCATTCCGACAGGATCGCCCATGCTCACGCTCTACCATTGCTCCAGCGCCCGATCGTTCCGTCCGCTCTGGACGCTGGAGGAGATGGGGCTGCCCTATGAGCTGAAGATGCTGCCGTTTCCGCCGCGCGTGCATGCGCGCGAGTATCTGGCGCTCAATCCGCTCGGTACCATCCCGCTGCTGGTCGATGGCGCGACGCGCATGACGGAGTCAGCCGCGATCTGCCAGTATCTGGTGAGCCGTTACGGCCCCTCGCCGCTTGCAGTGAATGTGGACGAGCCGGACTACGGCTTCTATCTGAACTGGCTGCATCACGGCGAAGCGACGCTGACGTTTCCGCAGACGCTGGTGCTGCGCTACGGCGAACTGGAGCCGGAAGAGCGCCGCCACCCGCAGGTGGTGGAAGATTACGCGCGCTGGTTCCTGGCGCGGTTGCGCGGCGTCGATGCCGTGGTGTCGACGCGCGAGACGCTATGCGAGGGGCGATTCACCGTAGCCGACATCTCGGTCGGCTATGCGCTGATGCTCGCGACGCGGCTGAAGCTTCATCCGCAATTTCCGCCGGCGGTCGCCGCCTACTGGGCGCGGCTGCAGCAGCGCGACGGTTTCAAACGCGCGATCGCCGCGCAGGACAAGGCCAGCGACGAGCAAGGCGTCGCGCGGCGGGCGTGACCGTCAGCCGCCGAAGCCGCGTAGCGAATTGCGCAGCCGCTCCGGCACATCGAGTTCGAAGCCGAGGATCGCCGCCGACAGCGCCTTGCCGTAGTTGTCGAGGCTGAGGCTGCGCGATACGCCGCCGCCGAGCGCACCGTGCGCGACGAAGTTGATCGCGGCGAGGCCGTCGATGCAGTAACGCTCGACCTCGCCCTTGATGGCGCCGCCGTAGAACGCCTTGAAACGCTCGGCCGTGAGTTGCTCCTTCAGCAGCGCATAGAGCGCGTCGTCATAGGCGATGACCGAGATGTTCGACGTGTTGCCCTTGTCGCCGGAGCGCACATGCGCGACGTGCTGCAGCTTCACCAGCATGTCAGCTCTCCCGCCAGTGAATTTGATACGGCACTGCCTGGCGCGGCACCAGCGTCGACCAGATGCCGATGATCTCGCGGGTGCGATCCTGATGCGGCACGCGTTTGCCGGTCATCGCCACGCCCGACACGGCCATGCCGTCGATCTCGCGGCCGATCTTCAAAGCTTCTTCGCGCGTCTTCGTGCGTGCGGCGACACGCACCGCCACTTCGTACGGCTCCGGCGCGTCCGCAGGCGTCGCCTCGCCATGAATGGCATTGAGGCCGACGAAATCGACGCGCACGTCGTCTGCTTTCAGATCGACGATCTTGAAACGTTCTTCGAGAATAGTCTTTGCAAGCTTGGCCCGGCGCAACGCGCCGGGGCCGGCGTAGAAAAACATGTCCTCGCCGATAAAACCTTCGGTGCAGCCCATCGACACCTTCAAGGTCGGCGTGCGCAGCTTTCCGCCGATGCCGGAGACTCGCACGCGATTGTCGCCGATCAGTTCGAGCGTCGCCGTCGTGAAGTCGGCGACGATATCCGGCGTGATGTAGTTCGCCGGATCGTGCACCTCGTAGAGCAGCTGCTCCTTCACGGTCATCAGATTGATCGCGCCGCCGGAGCCCGAGATCTTCGCGATCACAGCACTGCCGTCCGGTTCGACCTCCGCGATCGGGAATGCGAGGTCCCATGGATCGGGAACGTCCTTGAAACCGGGGTCGGAGAAGTATCCGCCGGTGACCTGCGCACCGCATTCCATCAGATGACCGATGCCGGTGCCCTGCCCCAGCTTTGCCACATCATTTTCGGACCAGCCGAACTCATGAATCATCGGGGCCAGAAACAGCGACGGATCGGCGACGCGTCCGGTCACGACAATCTGCGCGCCGCCCCGCAGCGCTTCAACAATAGGCTCCGCGCCGAGGTAGGCCTCTGCGGAGATGAGCGTTTCCGACAGCGTCGCCACCGGCGCGCCGTTCTCCAGAATGGTTTTTGCAAGCGACGTGACGCGATCAGTGATCAGACTGCCGGTGACGGCGGCGATCTTGACGCCCTTTGCGCCAAGCCCATCGAGATGCATCGCAATCCGTTCTGCAGCGCCAACCGGATTGATCCAGCCCTGGTTGGTGACGATCTTGGTGCCGCGCCGAACACACCCGGGCAGCACCGCTCTCATCCGATCGTCGAGATAGGTGTCATAACCTTCGAACGACGGATCGCGGCGCTTGCGCACCTGAGCGGCGGACACCGTGGCCTCCGCCATGGTCTCGAAGCACAGATAGTCGAGATCGCCCTTCTCGGCGTTGAGCCGCGCCGGCTCGACGCGATCACCCCACCAGGCCGAGCCTGCTCCGATACGCAACGGCATTTGCGATGCCTCCCGAACGGCGGAGTTGATCTCCGCTTATGCCACCGGTCACGCCACCGGATTTATGAAATGACCAGCCGCTTTCAGCTCAATGGAGCCGCTACGAGCGACTGGTGGATATCCAGTCGGATAAGAGCGACGTTTCGAAGCGCGCCGCGTACTCCGCCCACGACAACCCTTGCTGTAAACGCAGCGCGGCTTCGTGCTGCTTCCTCCACAGAGCGTCGTCATTGAGCATCGCCAGCGCGGACGCGGCGAACGCGCCCTCATCCGCATGAACGAAACCGGTGACGCCGTCGACGACCCGCTCCGGCAGCACCGCGATCGGTGCAACCACACACGGCACACCAAGCGCCTGCGCTTCCGCCAGCGACAGGCAGAACGCTTCGGTCTTGTGGCCGAGATAGATCATCGCGCGGGTGTTGCGGATCTCATCCATCATCTGCTCCCGCGGCAAGGCGGTGCGAATGTCGATCGCAGCTTTCGTCTGCGGCGGCAGATCCTGCGGAACGAGACCGCCCCACGCCGTCCACGGATCGGCGGCCGCAGTCACTGCGCCGAACACTTTCAGCTTCGCGTCGGGCCGCGCCGGCAGAATACGATCAGCGAAGATACGCATGACGCCGTAAAGATTGCGCGCGGGGTTTGACGCAAACACCAGCACGGGCGGCGGCGGCGCGGTCAGCGGCGGCAGGCCACGGATATCGTCGGGCAACGCCAGTGGAATGATGAGATGCGGATTGCGGCGCGGCAGCATTGGCGAATACTGCGCGACCTGAAACTGGCTCATCAAAATCGGCACCGGCCGATGCCACCACATCGCCGGAAGCTGCTTGTAATGCTTGAGATTGTTCGGCCGCCAGAGCACCCACAGCGCCGTGCGCCGTGCACGCACCAATCCCAACAGCTTCGGGTGCTGGATCGGCACGTAGAGATCGCAGCGCTCAGGCATCGCCGCGCTGAACGGCTGCCAGCGTACGCCATGATCCTCGACGACGCCGTCGCAATTCGTGATCACGGTCACCTGATGCCCGCGCGTCACTAGCCCGCGCGCAAGGCGGATCACCGACGACTCGGTCCCTCCAAGCGGACGGCGCTCGAGATCGCGGCCATCATAGCGGCCCGTGGTGTCGGCGAAGACGATGGAGACCATAATCCGATGTCGTGTTGAACGTTGCCGGCGTGCTTAGCGGGATTTCTTCGGCGGGAACAGGCTGACCACGCCGCCCAAAACCTCCGGCGCGGCGTAGCCTGCGGTCAGCGCCGTGGCAAGGCCCGGCAGCTGCCGGTCCAGCACCGGGTTCGATCTACCGAACAGCACAACCGCACCAAAGTGCCCCTCTGTGATGCCCTGAAGCACCACACGCGTATCCATGAACGGACCGAGCGTGGTCTCGAAATGCAGTTTCCAGAGATCGACTTCGTTGCGGTGACCGGCCCAAATGCAGGCCGACAACGCCTCGCATGCGACCGGCCCCTTCACCTGCTTCAACCTGTCGCGCAACGCAACAAGGACGGAGGATTGTTCCTGAAGCCGGGCTCGCTCGCGCGCATCGAATGCCAATGCAACATTGGCGTAAGGCACGCCGCTGCCGACGCGGATCAACAGCACCGCAATGATCGCCACCCGCCAGCCGTTCGCCTGCGCGGACAGCGCTTCGATGCGATCCCATGCGAGACCAAGCCCGATCGATGCGGCAATGATGAGATCGAACACGACGTTGATGCTGACGCCCTGCGCACCGCCGAAGATCAGCAGCGCCAAGAGGCCTGCGGCGATCGCCAGAGCTGCGAACATCATTGCTTCGTCGCGCACGGCGCGGCGGCGCCACGCAACCGCGCCATAGATCGCAAGCGGCACCAACGCCTTCGTGATCAGCGCCAGGTTTTTGCCAAACGTCGGCAGCGCGAACACGCGCGGGAATAGCATGTTGCTCATCACATTCGCATGCAACGCCAGCCACGCGCCGAGCGACGCAAATCCCGAGACCGCGCCTGCCACGAGCCATGGCAGCAGCAGGTGACGGCGGTAGATCAAAAGCCAGGCCAGCGACGCGAGCGGCAGCGCGATCACAACATGCTTGGTGAACAAACCTATCACTGTCAGAACCGCCGCAAGTGCCGCCGTTCTCGCGTTGTCCGCGCGGACAAGCACGGCCGCGCCGAAAGCCACAAGCGCATGCGCCAGCATTTGCGGTTCGGACAGGCCGATGTAGCTCGCCAGCAAGCCCGCCAAAATCAGCACGAAGCAGAGCGCGCCGGCGATCGCCGCACTCACGCTCGCTTTCAAGCGGCGCAGGATCGCGAAGATCGCGACGGCGGTCGCAATGAACGACAGAAATGCGATCACGCGGCCTGCGAAAATCGGATCGGCGCCGAGCCGTGCCAATCCACCTGTCAGGTAAAACCACAGTGGCGGATAGTTATTGATGATGAAACTGCCGGGCGGCGGATAGAGGCCGCCGCTGAAGGCGTTGAGCGCATGCGTCGCGTTCCAGCCTTCATTCGGCTGTTCGAGCCAAAGGCCCATGCGATAGAGCGGCGTGATCAGAAGCCACAGGGTAGCCGCGGCAAGCACCGCGAGCGCAGCCCGCACCAGTGCAGGCTGAGATGCCGCCGGGGTCACAGCTCAGGCCGGATCGACCGGCGATGCCGGCACACCGCCCGCTTCGATGGCTTCGCCAGCGAGCAGACAGAGATCTTCGCGGTAACGTCCGGAGACGAGCTGCACGCCGACCGGAACCGTGCCGACAAGTCCTGTCGTCACCGTCATTGCCGGCAGGCCGACGAACGGAAGGCCGACTTGCGTCATCTGCGCGCGCCAGGTGCGCTCCCACGACTCCTTGTCGCGCAGATCGAAACCGTACGGGAACGGCAGCATCCCGCAGACCGGGATCAGCAGCACCGCCCATGACTCGAAGAACACCTGCCATTCGCGAGTCAGCGTCGCGCGGCGCGTCAGCACTTTCGAGAAATCCGTGAGGTTCATCCCGCGGCCGACGGCCTCATGCCCGCGCAGCGCCGCCAGCGCGCCCGGGTCGCCTTCCCTCTCGGCCGTGTCGAGCTGGGCCTGATAAGTGTCGCCCATCCACATCTTGACCTGATGCTCGGCGGGCTCGGCGATCGGCGGCGTGTTCGTAATCTCCTCGACCATCCAACCTGCCCGCTCCAGCCGCTTTGCGGCATCGCGCAGCGCAGCTTCGATCTCAGGCGCGATTTCGAGGCCATCCGGCCGCAGGCACAGCGCCGCACGCCGCGGCACCGGTGGGCCCTCGAGCGGCGCCGGCACCCACCACGGATCGCGGCTGTCGTATTTCGACATCGCGGCCAGCGCCAGCCGGAGATCGTAAACGGTGCGAGCCAGTGGACCCGACACCGCCGTGATCTGCGGACCGATCGGCCGCTCCGGCGACGACGCATTGAATGCGGGAATACGGCCGATGGTCGGCCGCAGGCCGTGCACGCCGCAGGCATAGGCCGGATAGCGGATCGAGCCGGCGATATCGGTGCCATGCGCGATATGCCCGATGCCGGCGGCGACGGCTGATCCCGCACCACCGGACGAGCCGCCGGGCGTGATCGAGCGATCGCGCGGATTGTAGGTATCGCCGTGCAGCAAATTCGTCGTGAACCAGCGATAGGAGAACGCCGGCGTATTCGTGCGCCCGAGAATGACTGCACCCGCCTTGCGCAGATTGTCGACGACCGGCGAATTGGTCTTGGCGATCAGATCGCGCTGCAGCTTGACGCCGTTGGTGGTCGCAAAGCCCGTCTGATCGATGTTGACCTTGATCGTGATCGGCACGCCGCCGAGGATGCCGGCATCGCCGCCGTTGGCGATGGTGGCGTCGACCGCGTCCGCCTGCGCCAGCACGTCCTGCGGGCGATGATCGACCACCGCGTTGAGCTTTGGATTGACCGCGTCGAGCCGCGCCAGGGCCGCCTGCGCGGCCTCTCGTGCGGACACCTTCCGCGCACGGATCAAGGAAGCGAGTTCGGTTGCCGACAGGCGCCAGATGTCTTTCATGGCGACAGAGAAGCGGTCTCGACCACACTAGTCAAGCGACGATGCCAAACTACCGTTCGCTGGTTTTTGTAGAGGCCGGCGGCGGCTGATTTCCTTGCGGCGCACCGGCAACCTTCACCGGATCGCCGCTGACCACGCCGTCCGGCGGTGTCGTGACCACGCGATCGGCCGGTGACAGGCCCGTCGCGATTTCAATCTCGCGGCCGAGATCGCGCGCGATGGTCACCGACTTGAACTGGATTTTGCTGTCACCATCGACGACGGCGACGCGGAGGCCTTCCTTGTCGAAGATTAGCGCGCTGGACGGAATAGCCAGCGGCGGATTCTCCCGCTTCAAGACAAGCGTGACCGTGGCGTACGCGCCCGGCTTCAGTTCGCCCTTGCTGTTGTCGAGCGCCAGCTGGATACGCGTTGTACCGGTCGCGATATCGACCGACTGCGACGAGGCTTCCACCGTCGCCGGGAATGTGCGCGTCGGAAATTCCGGCACAACGATGTTAGCCTGGCCGCCCATCGAAATCGAGGCAACGTAACTCTGCGGTACGTTGACGTAGACGCGCAGCTTCTTCATCTCCGACACGACGAACATCGGCGACCCGCTGCCGGTGCCCCCGCTAATCAGTGCGCCGAGATCGGTGTTGCGCTCGGTGACCACGCCGTCGAACGGAGCCGTGACGCTCTTGAAGCCAGCCAGCGCCTGCAGGCGATCGACGTTGGCCTGCTGCGCCTTCACCTGCGCTTCCTTGCTGGCGAGATCGGCGGAGCGCTCGTCGATTTCCTGCAGGGAAACGAAGTTCGACGTCAGCAGCGTCTGGCGTCGCTTCAATGTTGCGGCAGAGAGCTTGGCGGCGGCCTGCGAATTGGCGAGGTCGGCACGCGCCTGCAGCAGCTGCTGATCAAGATCGGGCGCCTCGATTTCGGCGAGGAGATCGCCCGTTTTCACCGGCGCGCCGATGTCGAAGTTCCATGATTTCAGATAACCGCTGACGCGAGCGAAGATCGCCGCGCGCGAGTACGCCTCGAGTCGTCCGGGCAGCGTCAGCGTCAATTCGCTCGGCTTGGTGCTCGGCTGCGTGACAGCAACCGTCAGCACCGCCTGCGTGTCGGTCCATTCGCGCAGCTTCGCGTCGCTGCTTTGGCGCGCGAGCACGCCCGAGACGACCACAGCGACCGCGATGGCGCCGATTGCGACCGCAGACAAGCGCAGCGCGCGCCGCGATACCGGTTTGGGCTGCTCAGGTGGCATGCGCCGTCTCCACGGGGCCGCTGTGCGGCGCTGTCTTCTTGTGAACCATGCTGAAAACCACAGGAACGAAAATGAGGGTCGCGATCGTCGCAAACACGAGCCCGCCGATTACCGCGCGGCCGAGCGGTGCATTCTGTTCGCCGCCCTCACCCAGACCGAAGGCCATCGGCGCCATGCCGATGATCATGGCGAGCGCCGTCATCAGCACCGGGCGGAAGCGAACGAAACCCGCTTCGAGCGCCGCTGCAATCGGATCGCCGAGTTCTTCGTACTTCTCGCGGGCGAAGCTGATGACGAGCACGCTGTTTGCGGTGGCCACGCCCATGCACATGATCGCACCGGTCAGCGCCGGAACGGACAACGTGGTCTCGGTGGCGAAAAGCATCCAGACGATTCCGGCAAGCGCCGCGGGCAACGCCGAGATGATGACGAACGGATCGGACCACGACTGGAAGTTCACGACGATTAAGAGATAGATCAGCACGATCGCGCCCAGCAGACCGAACAGCAGACCTGAGAACGCGCTGTTCATCGTCTCGACCTGCCCAAGCAGAACGACCGAGCTGCCGCGCGGAACATCCTTGGCGGTGTCCGCCAAGAGCTTCTGAATGTCCGCGGCGACCGAGCCAAGATCGCGTCCCTGCGGTGTGGCGAAGATCTGCACCATCGACTGGATGTCGTATTGCGAGACGACGGCATTGGTCGCGGTTCGCTTGATATCGGCGAGGCCGCCGAGGATCGGCAATGTGCTCGCACCCGCCGCATTGATCGGAACCGTTTGCAGCTTGTTCAGCGAGTCGAGCTGATACTGCGGCGTCTGCATGACAATGTTGTACGATACGCCGTTGTCCGGATTGAGATAGAAGGTCGGTGCGACCTGCGAACTGCCGGCCAGATTGACGACGAGGCTGTTTGTGACATCGCGCTCGGTGACGCCGACATACTGCGCACGCGAGCGATCGACCTCGACGTTGAACGCCGGCGCGTTGGGCGACTGCTGAATGCGCGCGTCCGCCAGGCCCGGAATCTTGCGCAGTTCGCGCAGTAGCTTGTTGGCGTGCGCGAAGTTCGCCGCGAGGTTGGCGCCGCGGATCTGGATGTCGATCGGCGCCGGCGAGCCGAAGTTCAGAATCTGGCTGACGATATCCGCCGGCAGGAACGCGAAGCTCATGCCCGGAAACTGCCGCGGCAGCTTCTCGCGCAGCATCTGCACATATTCTTCCGTCGGGCGATGATCTTCCCTGAGCTTGATCTGGATGTCGCCATCCTGCGTGCCGATCAGACCCGTGTTGTTGTAGGTCATGTTGATGCCGCTGATCGGCATGCCGATGTTGTCGGCCATGGTCTCGATCTGATCAGGCGGAATGATCTGCCGGATGGCCTTCTGCACGTCCGCGAGCTGTGACGCCGTCTCCTCAACGCGGGTGCCGACCGGCCCGCGTACGTGGATCAGGATCTGCCCGGTGTCGACCGACGGGAAGAAGTTGCGGCCGAGCATCGGTACAAGCAGGAATGACGCCGCGACGAAGACGAGGAAGCCGGAGACGAAGACGGCGCGATGGCCGAGCGCCGTAGCCAGCACGTCGCGATAACCGGTGCGAAATTTTTCGAAACGCGCCTCGAACGCACGCTGGAAGCGCACCAGCGGATTGCGCGACGGCGGTTGATCCACATGACCGTGCTGATGCTTCTTCAGCAGATACTTCGCCATCGTCGGCACCAGCGTGCGTGACAGGATGAACGACCAGATCATGGCGAACACGACGGCTTCCGCCATCGGCACGAACAGGAAGCGCGACACACCGGTGAGGAAGAACATCGGCACGAACACGATGCAGATGCACAGCAGCGACACGAACGCCGGCGTCACGATCTGATTGGCGCCGTCCATGATGGCGGGCTCGACGTCCTTGCCCTGTTCCAGATGCCAGTTGATGTTCTCGATCGTCACCGTCGCGTCGTCGACGAGAATGCCGACCGCGAGTGCGAGGCCGCCGAGCGTCATGATGTTCAGCGTCTCGCCGATCGCCGAGAGCATGATGATCGAGCCCAGCACCGACAGCGGGATCGACACAGCAATGATGATGGTCGAGCGCCAGCTGCCGAGGAACAGCAGGATCATCAGGCTGGTGAGGACGGCCGCGAGCACGCCTTCCTTGGCGACGCCGGAGATCGCGCCGCGCACGAAAATCGACTGATCGCCGAGCAGGCCGACTTTCAGCGTATCCGGCAGCGCCGGCTTCACATCGATCAGCTTCTGCTTGATGCCGGCGATGATATCGAGCGTCGACACCGCGCCGGCCTTCAGCACCATCATCAGCACCGAGCGGTTGCCGTCGACGTGCACGATGTTGGTCTGCGGCGGATTGCCGTCGCGGACGTTGGCCACGTCGCGGATGTGGACCATCGCGCCGTTGACGACCTTGATCGGCAGATCGCCGAGTTCATTGATCCGCAGCGGCGAGTTGTTGAGCTGGATCGTGTACTCGAAGCTGCCGATCTTCTGGGTGCCGACCGGTGTGATCAGGTTTTGCGCGGCGAGCGCATTGGCCACGTCCTGTCCCGATAGTCCCAGCGACTGCAGGGCCGTTGCGTTGAGGTCGATTTGAATCTGCCGCTGCTTGCCGCCGAAGGGAAACGGAATGGCGGCGCCCGGCACGGTGACCAGCGGGGTCCGAAGCTGGTTGATGCCGAGGTCGGCGAGGTTCTGCTCGGTGAGTCCGTCGCCCGACAGTGCGAGCTGAATGATCGGCACCGTGGAGGCGCTGTAGTTGAGAATGAGCGGCGGCGTCGAGCCTGGCGGCAACTGCCGCAGCATCGTTTGCGAAATCGCCGTGACCTGCGCGTTCGCGGTGCGGATATCGACGTTCGGCTGGAAGAAAATCTTGATGATGCCGAAGCCGGTATAGGAATTAGCCGAGATGTGTTCGATGTCGTTGACGGTCGTCGTCAGCGCGCGCTGGAACGGCGTGGTGATACGGCCGGCCATCTGGTCCGGCGGCAGGCCGGTGTAGTTCCAGACAACCCCGATCACCGGGATACGGATTTCCGGAAAGATGTCGGTCGGCGTGCGCAGCGCCGCGAGCGGTCCGATGATCAGGAGCAGAAGCGCGAGGACGACAAACGTGTAGGGCCGCGACAGAGCAATGCGGACAAGCGCAATCATGCGAACGGTCTTCTGCCGGGTTCAGGCAACGGCGCCTGGTCCTTTCGTTGTCGGTAATTGAGTATTTAGCCGAACGGCGGGGACGGCAGCAATGACCGGCAGGTCACAGTCCGTTGTTCAGAGGTTGGAACCCGGCTCAAATCACGCTTTTGGGGCGGCCCCGGCGTTCGTCAGGAGGACACGCGCAGCCTCCTTTGCCGTCAGCGCCACCGCCGGATCGCGGCGGACAAGGTCCTGCGCAATGGCTCCGTCGACCAGAATGGCCAACTGGGTCGCGAGCATCTCGGGATCTGCAACGCCCAGTTTCGTCACCTTGTCCTGCAGCCAGGCGCGGCGGTCTTCCTTGAAGGCGCGGGCGATCTTGCGGGCCTCGGAATCGGTCTCCCCGATCTCGGCAACCGCATTGACAAAGGGGCACCCGCGAAAGCCCTTCATGCCGAACCCCTGCGCGAGCCGCTCGAACGAGCGCATGATCTGCTCGAACGGCGGCTTGTCCGAATGCGGGATCGGCACGAAGCGCTGCATCAGGTAGGCGGCGACGAGGGAGTCCTTCGACGGGAAATGGTTATAGAGCGTGCGCTTGCTGATCCCGACTTCGGCGGCGATCGTGTCGACGCCCACCGCGCGGATGCCGCGATGATAAAAAAGCTGATCGGCGGTATCGAGAATCCGCTCTTTCATCGGTTGTTTGGGCGCCGCCGACGGCATGCACAGACCTGTCTACTTTCTGCTTGACGTTTCGCAAATCTAGCTACACAGATCGGTGTAATCAAGCCCGGACCCGCGAACGTCAGGAAAAAGAATATGTCCATGCTTCAGGTTCTGCGGCCGGCGCTTCCCATACTCGCGGGCGCGGCAATCATGCTGACGATCAGCATGGGCTTGCGGCAAAGCCTCGGCATTTTCCTGCAGCCGTTGACCAAGGACATCGCGATTTCGGTGTCGAGCTTCACGCTCGCGATCGCAGTCCAGAATCTTGCCTGGGGCTTCCTGCAGCCGGTCGCCGGTGCGCTGACCGTGCGGTGGGGTTATCGCCCGATCATGCTTGTGGGTGCGGCGCTCTACATCATCGGGCTGGCGCTGATGGCGGTCGCGCAGGGCTTCCTCGCGATCATGATCGGTGCCGGCGTGCTGATCGGCGCGTCGATGGCCTGCACGGGCCCGGCGATCGCGATGGCGGTTGCCGCGCGCTCCGTCTCGACTGCCGTCCGCAGCACCGTGCTCGGCATCGTCTCCGCCGCCGGATCGCTCGGCGCGCTGATGGCCGCCCCCATCGGGCAAATCCTGAGCGAAGGCCACGGATGGCGGATCGGCATCGCCGGTTTCGTCGTCATGTCGCTGATCATGCTGCCGATGGCCTGGATCGCCGGCCGGACCGACAAGCAGCCGACGCCGACCACCGCCAACGAAATCGGCGACACCTCGGCGAAGGCGGCGGCGATCACTGCATTCAGCAACGCCTCGTTCGTGGTGATGACCTGCGCCTACTTCGTCTGCGGTATGCAACTCATCTTCATCACCACCCACCTGCCCTCCTACCTCGCCATCTGCGGCATGGACCCGATGCTGAGCGCGCAGACGCTCGGCGTGATCGGCGGCTTCAATGTGCTCGGCAGCCTGTTCTTCGGCTGGGCCGGCGGCCGCTGGAGCAAGCAGGTGCTGCTCGGATTGATCTACGTATCCCGTTCGATCGTGCTCGCCTGGTATTTCATGGCGCCGCCGACCACGACCGGCACGCTCGTGTTCGGCGCGCTGATGGGCTTTCTCTGGCTCGGCGTCGGCCCGCTGATGCAGGGCGCGATCGTCGAGATGTTCGGGTTGAAGTGGCAGGCCATGATCGGCGGCCTCGCCTTCATGAACCACCAGCTCGGCAGCTTCCTCGGCGCCTACGGTGGCGGCCTGATCTACGACACGCTCGGCTCCTACACGCTCGCCTGGCAGATCGGGGTCTCCATCGGCCTCACCGCAGGCATCGTGCAGATCGCGTTCGCGCTGCTGCGGCCGCCGCAACAGCCGCTGCTTGCGACGCCGTGACCAACGTCGTCACCATGCCCGCGCCGGAGCGGCGCGCAGAACGTGAGCGCGATCCGGCGCTCGCCGGACGCGAGGTCTGGATCGAAGCCAGTGACGGCTATCAGCTCGCCGCCCTCGTCTATGGTTCGGAAGAGGCGCCCGCCGCAATCCAGATCAACGGCGCGACCGGCGTGCCGAAGGAGTACTACAACGCCTTCGCCGAATGGCTTGCCAGCCGCGGTTATCTCGTCGTCACGTTCGACTATCGCGGCATGGGCAAGTCACTGCACGTCGACATTCGCGATTTCAAGGGCGAGGTCGGCGAATGGGGCGCAAAAGACGCGACCGGCGTCACCGCGTGGCTCGACCGCAAGGTTTTGCCGACCACGCCGATCTACTGTATCGGACATTCCATGGGCGGACAGTCGATCGGTCTGCAGTCGAATATCAATCGCTTCGTGGCCTTTGCCGGCATCGCCGCGCAGACCGGACACTGGCGGTTCTGGCCGACGCCGAAGGAGCGGCTGCGTATGCTGTTCCTCTGGTACGCTTTGCTGCCGGGCATCTCGAAAATCTTTGGCTATGCGCCGAAGAAGTACTCCCGGATGGAAGACATGCCGGCGAGCATCGCGATGACGTGGGCGCGCTGGGGCCGCAACCGGCATTACGTCTCCGACGCCCAAGGCAGACCCATCCGCGAGCATTTCCATGCCTACAGGAAGCCTGCGCTGTTCGTCGGCTTCAGCGACGACAGAACGGCACCGGCTGCAGCGATCGACGAACTGGCGACCTTCTATGCCAACGCAGCGGTGACACGCCGCACCATCGACCCTCGCGACTATGGCATCGACCAGATCGGCCACTTCGGCTTCTTCAAGCGGTCCATGCCGAAAGCGCTGTGGAGCGACATCCTCGGTTGGCTGGTCGCGCAGCGCCGCTGACGACATGCGCCCGACGCACGCCCTGTTGCCGCGACACCCCCTTGCTTTCGGCGGCGATCACGCGATGCTCCCCGGCCATCGTTTTTGTCCGATCCGAGACGCATCGCCATGCCCCATCACCACCTTCGCGCCAGTTCAGAAACCTGCCACTGGGGCTTCTTCGAAGCAGCGCTGAAGCCGGTGCTGACCATCGCAAGCGGCGACGAGGTGACGGTCGATACCGTCAGCGGCGGACCCAGCGTCCTGCCCGATCCGGCGAAATTCCATATCCCGCCGGAAATGAAAGAGATCCACGAGCGTAATGAGCGGATGCTGCCCGGTCACATCCTGACTGGACCGATCGCGGTCGAGGGCGCCGAGCCGGGCGACGTGCTGGAAGTCGAGATTCTCGACATCCAGCTCCGGCAGGACTGGGGCTGGAACGCCATCCGCCCGCTGATGGGCACACTCCCGGACGACTTCCCCGAAGGCCGGCAGATCAATATCCCGCTCGATCTCAAGCGCAACACCGGCAAGATGCCGTGGGGCTTCGATCTTCCGCTCTCGCCGTTCTTCGGCGTGATGGGCGTCGCGCCGCCACCGTCATGGGGACGCATCTCGTCGCTGGTGCCGCGCGCGATGGGCGGCAACCTCGACAACAAGGAACTCCTGGTCGGCACCAAGCTCCTGCTGCCTGTTCTCGTGAAAGGCGCGAACTTCTCGTGCGGCGACGGCCACGCCGTTCAGGGCGATGGCGAAGTCTGCGTCACCGCCATCGAGACGGCGCTGCAAGGCCGCTTCGCATTATCGGTGCGCAAGGGCGCGGCGTTGACTGCTCCGCGTGCCGAAACGCCAACCCATTACATCACCATGGGCATCGATCCGGACCTTGATCAATGCGCAGTGAAAGCACTGCGCGACATGATCGTGCTGCTCGGCGAGAAAGGCGGCCTGTCGCGCGATGACGCCTACATGTTCTGCAGCCTCGCCGCCGACCTGCGCGTGACGCAGACGGTCAACGGCTCGAAGGGCATTCACTGCATGATCGCGAAGTCGCTCGTGCACGGCGCGAAATCATAATCAGAAAAAGATCGATAACTGGGAGTTCGTCATGTCGCTGTTTTCGCCGCTGAAGCTCGGCCCCTACACCCTCACCCATCGCGTCGCGATGGCGCCGCTGACGCGGATGCGCGCGAGCGCCGAGGAGCTCGCACCGGTCGAGATGAATGCGGAGTACTACGGCCAACGCGCGACCAAGGGCGGCCTGATCATCGCCGAAGCCTCGCAGGTGGCGCTCACAGGCCAGGGCGCGCCGCGCACGCCTGGCATTCACTCGCAAGCGCAAGTCGCAGGCTGGAAGAAAGTCGTCGACGCCGTCCACACCAGGGGCGGACTGATCTTCCTGCAGCTCTGGCACGTCGGCCGCATTTCGCACTCCTCGCATCAGCCGGGCGGCGCATTGCCGATCGCGCCCTCTGCCGTGAAGCCCGCTGGACATGCGTTCTCGGCCGCCTTCAAACGCGAGCCGTTCGAGACCCCGCGCGCACTCGAGACGTCTGAAATCCCCGGCATCATCGCCAGCTACACGGAGGCGGCGCGTAACGCGCTCGCCGCCGGCTTCGATGGCGTCGAGATTCACGGCGCCAACGGCTATCTGCTCGAGCAATTCCTGCAGTCGAAGACCAACCAGCGCACCGATGCGTATGGCGGATCGATTGAGAATCGCGCGCGTCTGCTGCTTGAGGTGACCAAGGCTGTCATCGGCGTCTGGGGCGCAGAGCGCGTCGGCGTGCGGCTCTCACCCTTCGGCATCGCCAACGACAGCGGTGAAGCCGAGCCGATGCCGCTTTACACCCATGTCGTGCAGGAGATGTCCAAGCTGAAGCCCGTCTACCTTCACTTCATCGAGCCGCGCGCAAGCGGTGCCGGCCAGGCTGAAGTCGATCATCAGAACGTACCGTCGGCTGCCGAACTGTTCCGGCCGCACTGGAAGGGCGTGCTGATCGCCGCCGGCAACTTCCGACCCGAGACCGCGACCGCCATGGTTGCCGCCGGCAACGCCGACGCAATCGCCTTCGGCCGCCTGTTCATCTCGAATCCGGATTTGCCCGAGCGCATCCGCAAGAACGTGCCGCTGACGCCATACGACCGCGCGACGTTCTACTCCGGCGGATCGAAGGGCTACACCGATTATCCGGTTTACGCGGAGGCCTGAGCGCTGGCGGCGCTTGCCGGCGCGCGCTTCAGGTTAAGCAGGTTGCCGAGCAGGATCAGTGCGACACCGACCGCCGTGAACATGTCGAGCGTCTCGTTGTAGACGAACCATCCGACCACGGCGCTGAGCGGCATACGCAGGAAATCCATCGGGATCACCACGGTCGCGTCCGCATAGCGCATCGCCTGCGCCATGCAATAGTGCGAGTAAGCACCGCAGAACGCAACGACCAGCAGCCACGGCCAGACCTGCGCCGAAGGCGTTGTCCAGACATAGATCGCCGGAATGAGGCCGATCACGGACTGAATCACCAGCATCCAGAAGATGATGGTTACGACACTGTCCGTGCGCGTCAGCGACTTGATCAGCACGATCGAGATGCCAAAGCCGATCGCCGCCGCGACCATGATCAGCTGTCCCGTGTTCACCGCGTTGAAGTTCGGCCGCACGATCACGAGAACGCCGGCCAGTCCAAGAACGATTGCCAGCGCCTTCCAGAGGGTAATTCGCTCGCCGAGGAACATCGCCGCGAAGATTGCCGTCCAGATCGGCATGGTGAACTCGATCGAGACGACCTGTGCGATCGGGATCAGTGTCAGCGCGACAAACCAGAGATACTGCGAAATGTAGTGCGCGCTGTTGCGAAGGATATGCTGCAGCGGCCGGGTCGTGCGCAACGTCGCGAAGCCGCCCTGCCGATAAATCAGCGGATAGAGCAGGAGAATGCCGATCAGCGATCGCATTTCCATGATCTGGAAAACGTCGAGTTCGCGCGCGGTGGCACGTCCCGCCACCAGCATCATCAGCATGGCGGCCAGCCAGCCGACCATCCAGAGCGCGGCTTTCAGATTCGATTGGCTCGGCAGCGCGGAGGCGTTCACGGCGAAGTCTCAACGAAGCGGCAATGCCGCCGGGAGCGCCTCAATACGCAAATCGCGCCCACGCCTCAAGCCATTGCGGTGAGTAAGAGGCATGCGAAAGCGTGACTCTACTGTTTCTCGATGCCTGATTTGGCAATGACATCCGCCCACCGCACGATTTCGCGCTCGATCAGCGAACGCATGTCGCCTTTCTGCAGTAGCACCGCCCGGCTGCCGAACTTGTCGAGCTGTTCGCGGACACGGTCGGAGGTGATCGCCACCCGCACGGCGGCCGCCAGCCGATCGACCACCGCGTCCGGCGTGCCGGCCGGCACCATCACCCCCGACCAGCTTTCGGTGATGAGATCCTTGAAGCCGAGCTCCGCCATGGTCGGCACTTTCGGCATCACGGCGAGACGGCTCGCAGCTGTCGTCGCTAGCAATTTCAGCTTTCCGGCATCGGCGTGCGGGCCGACCGTGACCGGATAGTCGAACATGATGTCGATCCGCCCGCCGAGCAGGTCCGTCATCGCCGGCGCGCTGCCCTTGTACGGGATATGCATGATCTCGACGCCGGCGACGGCCTTGAACAATTCGGCAACGAGATGCGTCGCCGTTCCCGCGCCGGACGAACCGTACGTGATCTTGCCGGGATGCTTTTTCGCGTAAGCCACGAGTTCATCCAGCGTGCTGAAGGGCGCCGTCGGCGAGGCTGCGAGAATGTTCGGCGTCTCCGCCACCACGTGCACCGGCACGAAGTTTTTCAGCGGATCGTACGGAAGCGCCTTTCGCAACGAGACATTCGCCGCCATCGTTCCCTGCGTCGCGTAGACCATGGTGTAACCGTCAGGCGCGGCGCGCGCGACCTGCTCGGTGCCGATCGTGCCGCCAGCGCCGCCACGATTGTCGACCACCACCGACTGGCCGAGAACCTTCGAGAGTTCGTCGGCGACAAGGCGTGCATTCGTGTCGGTGATGCCGCCCGGCGTGAACGGAACGACCCATGTGATCGGGCGATTGGGATAATCGTCGCGCGCTTGCGCGCCGGTCATACCGGCAACGGCAAGCGCGGCGACGAGACAAACGAAACGTCCCGGCATACGTCGTCCCTCTTTCGCCCGCACACTGCCACATCCGTTCCCTGAGTAAAGAAGCCCCGGAGATGGCTCTCCGGGGCTTTGTTCACTCAGATGGAAAAGATATCAGGTGCGCGTGCGCATCCGCATCATGAAGCTGTCGAATGACAGTTCTGCCACCTGCATCCAGGCGAACGACTCGTTGCGATAGTTCGAGAGGCTCGAATGCATCTTGTTGAAGTGCGCGTTGTTCTTCGACAAGTCGGCATAGATTTCGTTCGCCGCCTTGTAGCAGGTCTCGAGCACTTCCTGCGGGAAGGGCTTCAGGATCGCACCCGATGCGATCAGCCGCTTCAGCGCGCCCGGATTGACGTAGTCGTACTTGCCGGTCACCCACGCGAACTGCTCATGCGACGCGGCCGTGATCGCTGCCTGATAGTGCTTCGGCAGATCGTTCCACTTCTGCATGTTCATGATGTTGTGGCCCTGGCCGGTACCTTCCCACCAGCCCGGATAGTAATAATACTTCGCAACCTTCACGAAGCCGAGCTTTTCGTCGTCGTAAGGTCCGACCCACTCGGCCGCGTCGATCGTGCCCTTCTCCAGCGACGGATAGATATCGCCGGCCGCGATCTGTTGCGGCACGCCGCCGACCTTGGCGATGATCGTTCCGGCGAAACCGCCGACGCGGAACTTCAGACCCTTGAGGTCTTCGGTCGACTTGATCTCCTTGCGGAACCAGCCGCCCATCTGCGCTCCGGTCGAGCCGGTCGGCACGCCATGGACGTTGTATTCCTTGAGCAGATCGTTGAGCAGCGCCATGCCGCCGTCGAACAGCATCCACGACATGTGCTGGCGCGTGTTCAGGCCGAACGGCAATGAAGTGCCGAACGTAAACGCCGGATTCTTGCCCCAGTAGTAGTAGAGTGCTGTGTTGCCCATTTCGACGGTGCCGTTCTGCACGGCGTCGAGCACCTGAAGGCCGCCGACGATCTCGCCGGCCGCGAACGGCTGGATCTGGAATTTGTTGTCGGTGATTTCCGCGACGCGCTTGGTGAAGAACTCGCAGCCACCATAGAGCGTGTCGAGCGACTTCGGCCAACTCGCCGCGAGGCGCCATTTGATTTCGGGCATCGACTGCGCAATCGCGGGCGCAGCAACCGCAGACGCGGCAAGGCCGAGGCCTCCCGCCTTCAGAAATTCACGACGTTTCATTCGCTTCCTCCTCCGTTTCGTGTCGACACATCGACGAGGGGAGAACGTTTCTTGAATGACGTCTTCTTATTGTCGCCGATGGCAACGTTGTTGTTGGTGTCCGGTCCGCCGACGCGAATTCCGACCCCGCTACAGCTTGAGGAAACAATGACGCGGAATCAAGTGCGTAGCTTGGGCGCACCCGATCACGCAGTTGCGAGAAAGGTTACGAGGGACGGCCCCCAACCGCCGCACAACAAACGAGCATCGCAGTGCAGCGCGCGATGCACGCGCCGGACTGGTTCTGGCGTGACGGTCATGTTAGCCGTCCACCGAAAGCGCATTCACATCTTGGCGGTATCGATGATTGAAGCAGTGATTTGGGACTTCGGTGGGGTGATCACGACCTCGCCGTTCGAGGCCTTTGCGCGATTTGAGACTGAGCGCGGCCTTCCCGCCGACATCATCCGGCGCACCAATGCCGCCAATCACCTCGAGAATGCCTGGGCGAAATTCGAGCGGGCCGAGATCGATATCGACACTTTCGACCGGCTGTTTGCCGAGGAATCCCGCGCGCTGGGCGCGGAGGTGCGCGGCGGGGATGTGCTGCCGCTCCTGTCCGGCGACCTGCGGCCGGAGATGATCGAGGCGCTTCGACGCATCCATGCGCGTTTTAAGACTGGTTGCATAACCAACAACCTCCCCGCGAACGCGATCGGCAGCAAGAGCGGCCGCTCACTCTACGTCGCCGAGGTGATGGCATTGTTCAATCACGTGATCGAGTCGGCCAAGATCGGGCTGCGAAAGCCCGACCCGCGCATTTATCAGATGATGGTCGAGGCGCTCGGCGTCGATCCGAAGCGCTGCGTCTACCTCGACGACCTTGGCGTCAACCTGAAGCCGGCGCGCGACATGGGCATGACCACAATCAAGGTGACGAGCGTGGCGCAGGCTTTGCCGGAGTTGGAAGCCGCAACGGGCATGACGCTGCGCTAAGCGCTCAGCTCCGCAGTCCCGGCGCTTCCTGCCCGGTACGCTCGACATATTCGGTGTAGCCGCCGCCGTACTGGTGAACGCCTTCGGGCGTCAGCTCCAGCACGCGGTTCGAGAGCGCGGCGAGGAAATGCCGGTCGTGCGAGACGAACAACATCGTGCCTTCGTAGTTCGACAGCGCGGCGATCAGCATTTCCTTGGTCGCCATATCGAGGTGGTTGGTCGGCTCGTCGAGCACCAGGAAGTTCGGCGGATCGAACAGCATCAGCGCCATCACGAGGCGCGCCTTCTCACCGCCCGACAGCACGCGGCAGCGCTTCTCGACATCATCGCCCGAGAATCCGAAGCAACCGGCCAGCGCGCGCAGCGAGCCCTGCCCTGCCTGCGGAAACGTGTACTCCAGCTGTTCGAACACGGTGCGCTCGCCGTCGAGCAACTCCATCGCGTGCTGCGCGAAGTATCCCATCTTCACGCTGCCGCCGACCGACACCGTGCCGGTATCGGGTTCGGCGGAGCCCGCGACGAGCTTGAGCAGCGTCGACTTGCCGGCGCCGTTGATGCCCATGACGCACCAGCGTTCCCTGCGGCGGATCATGAAGTCCAGCCCGTCATAGATGCGCTTGCTGCCGTAACCCTTGTGCACGTTCTTCAGGCTGACAACGTCCTCGCCCGAGCGCGGCGCCGGCAGGAAGTCGAACGCGATCGTCTGGCGGCGCTTAGGCGGCTCGACCCGCTCGATCTTCTCGAGCTTCTTGACCCGACTTTGCACCTGCGCCGCATGCGAGGCGCGCGCCTTGAAGCGTTCGATGAACTTGATTTCCTTGGCGAGCATCGCCTGCTGGCGCTCGAACTGCGCCTGCTGCTGCTTTTCGTTCAGCGCGCGCTGCTGCTCGTAAAACTCGTAGTTGCCCGAATAGGTCGTGAGTCCGCCGCCGTCGATCTCGACGATCTTGGTGACGATGCGGTTCATGAACTCGCGATCATGCGAGGTCAGCATCAAGGCGCCCTCGTAGCCCTTCAGGAAGGACTCGAGCCAGATCAGGCTTTCGAGATCGAGGTGGTTGCTCGGTTCGTCGAGCAGCATCGCTTCCGGCCGCATCAGGAGCACACGCGCAAGCGCGACGCGCATCTTCCAACCGCCAGAGAGTTTGCCGACGTCGCCATCCATCATTTCCTGGCTGAAGCTGAGGCCTGCAAGAATTTCGCGCGCGCGGGCTTCGAGACCATAACCGTCGAGCTCTTCGAAGCGCGCCTGCACCTCGCCGTAGCGCTCGATGATCGTCTCCATCTCGTCCACGCGATCCGGATCGGCCATCGCCGTCTCGAGCTCTTTCAGCTCGGCCGCGACCTCGCTGACCGGACCGACGCTATTCATCACCTCGGAGACCGCGCTATGACCGGACATCTCGCCGACATCCTGGCTGAAATAGCCGATGGTGACGCCGCGCTCGGCGACGACCTGCCCCTCGTCCGGGAGCTCCTGACCGGTGACCATCCGGAACAGCGTGGTTTTCCCAGCGCCGTTCGGGCCGACGAGGCCGATCTTTTCGCCCTTCAGAAGCGCCGCGGACGCTTCGATAAACAGGATCTGGTGGCCGTTCTGCTTGCTGATGTTGTCGAGACGGATCATGTGCACTGCGTTCGTAAAATCGCGCCGTGCTTATGACATGTGGACTGCGCTGGAAAGGGCTTCCGGCAGCGTTTATCGGGATTTTTTCGGACGTCGCGAAACCGTCATCGCACAGCTTCCGCGGTATCCGCAATGTGACGTCCGGCGATGTAGCCGAACGTCAGCGCCGGGCCGAGTGTGATCCCTGCACCGGGGTAGTTGCCGCCCATGATGCTCGCGATGTCGTTGCCGGCGGCGTAGAGGCCGGCAATCGGCTGGTTCCGCGTGTCCAGCACGCGCGAGTGCGCGTCGGTCTTGATGCCGGCGTAGGTGCCGAGATCGCCGACGACCATCTTGATTGCGTAGAACGGCGCGTCCTTGATCGGCGCGAGGCACGGATTGGGGCCATGCAGCGCGTCGCCCTGAAAGCGATTGTAAGCGCGCGTCCCCTTGCCGAAGACGGGATCCTGCCCGTCAGCCGCGCCGGCATTGAAGCTCGCGATCGCCGCTTCCAGTCCCTGCGGATCGATACAGCTTTGCCTCGCCAGTTCGGCAATGGTTCGGCCACGCTTGAGGTAACCTGTCCGCAGATGATGCCCGAGCGGCATCGGGAACGGCGGCACGCAGCCGAGACCGTATTTGCGCAACGTTCGATGATCGCAGATCAGGTACGACGCCAGCTCCTCGCCCGGCCGCGCGGACCGCATCATCGCCTGAACGAAGTCGTGATACGAGTCGCCCTCGTTGGCGAAGCGCGTGCCATCCTTCCCGACCGCAATCACGCCCGGCTTCGCACGATCGATGAAGTGCGGCATCACCCCCTTGCTGCCGTCCTTGCGGATGGTCAGCGAGACCGGCACCCACGCGGCCGCATTCGGCAAGCTGTCGTCGATCCGTCCACCGATCGCTTCGGCCATGCGCAAGCCGTCGCCCGTGTTCCCCGTCGGCCCCGGTGAATAATGCTCAGCTCCTGTGGGCGCATGTGGAAACAGCGCCTTGCGCCGGGCAACATCATGCGGAAAGCCGCCGCAGGCGAGCACGACACCGTGCCGCGCGCTGATCCGATGGGGTTGGCCGCCCCGAACCACGACCGCGCCACGGACAGCGCCATCGGCAACGATCAATTCATTCGCAGGGCTCGAAAGCCACAGCGGGATCTTCAGATCGAACGCCGACTTCGCCAGCCGCCCGGCGAGTGCATTGCCGTTGGTCAGCGTCATGCCGCGCCCGTAGCGCAGCACATCGCGAAACTGCCGCGCGAGCCGCCTCACGACATAGACCGCCGAGGTGAGCGACCGCGTCGCGCGCATGAAGTGGATGATTTCCTTGCCGGAGCCGAGCATCATCCCGAACACCGTCAGTTCGGGCAGCGGATGCCCGAGGTCATCGATCTGCGAGCCAAGCTCGCGTCCATCGAATGGGCGCGCCACCATCGAACGCCCGCCCTGCACGCCGCCGGGCGCTTCGGCGTGATAATCCGGGAAGACGAGCGGCATATCGAACCGCACGGCGGTTTTCGTCGTGAAGAAGTCCACAGCTTCTGGACCGGCATCGAGAAACGCATCGACGCGCGCCTCGTCGAAGCTGTTGCCGGCTTCGTGCCGCAGATAGGTGCGCGCCGCATCCGGGCTTTCGTGAACGCCCCACGCCTTCGCCAGCGACGTGCCGGGAATCCAGAGCCATCCGCCTGAGCGCGCGGTCGTGCCGCCGAAGCGCGACTCCTTCTCGACAATAAGAACATCCAGACCGCGATGCCGCGCGGTGATCGCCGCAGCCATTCCCGCGCAGCCCGATCCGATCACGAGCACGTCGCAGTCGTAAGTACTTTCTGCAACGTGCGTGTTGGTCATGTCACCCGGATCAGTGCGTGAGCCGCTCTGGTGTAATTTCGCCGCGCTCGATCGTCAGCGTGATGTCGGCGAAGGTTTCGAGCAACTTCGGATTGGACTCGGTGATTAAGAGCGTGATGTCCGGGTCCTGCGCGCGGAGCCGCCGCAGGGCTTCCGCGTAACGCTGAGCCAGCACAGGAGCCAGGCCCTGGAACGGCTCGTCGAGAATGACAAGCTTGGTGCCGAGCATCAGCGCGCGGCCGAGCGCGACCATCTTGCCCTGCCCGCCCGAGACCGAACCGGCTGGCCGGTCCTTCAGCGTCACGAGCTCAGGCAAGACGGCGTAAGCACGATCGAGCCGCCGCTTGGTCTCGGCCGCATCGAGCTTCGCCACCCGCGCCGGCAACAGGATGTTCTCTTCCACTGTGAAGGCTGAGAACAGACGCCGGTCTTCCGGCGCGTAGCCGATGCCAAGCCCCGGCCGGTCGTGTGCAGCGATCTTGTTGAGATCAGCGCCAGCAAGCGCAACGCCGCCATTGGCTTCCGTAAAGCCCATGGTCGTGCGCGCAATGGTGGTCTTGCCCGCGCCGTTGCGCCCGACCAGTGCGGCCGTGGCGCCGGCGGCGAGACTGAACGTGACATCGCGGAGCACATGAGCCCCGGCAATCCAGACGTTGACGCGATCGAAACTGAGCATGGCGCTAGATCCCGATCACCTGTTCGCGGACGGTTTGGTCGGCGAGCACGACGGCCGGCGGACCGGCGAGCTGAATCTTGCCCGAACTCCAGACCGCCACGCGGTCCGCATAACGCGTGACCATATCCATGTCGTGCTCGACGAAGACCGACGTGACGCCCTGGGTCGCGAGTGCCGCAACCAGAATATCCATGATTGCAAGTTTCTCGGACGACGCGACGCCCGATGTCGGCTCGTCCATCAAGAGCAGCCGCGGCTTCAGCGCGAGCGCGACCGCGATGTCGACCAGCTTGCGCTTACCTTCCGGCAATTCGCTGGCCTTGCGGTCGGCGACATCGCGGATGCTGACGAGATCAAGCAGCGCTTCCATTTCGCCACGTTGCGGCAGATCGTGCAGCGGATTGAGCAGCCCCGGATGTCCGCTCTGCGCAGCGGCGGCGATCAGCAGATTCTCGATCACGGTGTGATCGAGAAAGAGCTGCGGAATCTGGAACGCGCGCGCGATACCCATGCGGGTGATCTCACGCGGCGGCCGCGCCGTGATCTCCTTGCCGAGGAACTTCACAGTGCCAGCCTGCGGCCGCAGATACCCAGTCGCGATATTGAGGAACGTCGTCTTGCCGGCGCCGTTCGGGCCGATGATCGCGAGCTTCTCTCCCTCGAAGACGTCGAGATCGATGCCGTCGGCCGCGACCACGCCGCCGAAGCGGATCGCCAGTCCGCGTGCCTCAAGAAGTGTCGAGCCAACCATCACGCCTCCTTTGCGAGGCGGCGGCGGCGCCACATGCCGATCAATCCGTTCGGCGCGAACAGAATGATGGCAATCAGCACAAGGCCAAGGATGAGCTGCCACGAATTGGCGAGCTTGGCGGACGCGTAGAAGCGGACGAACTCGAACACGGCAGAGCCTGCAAACGCGCCGAGCGCGTTGCCGACGCCGCCGAGAATGGCGATGAACACGAACTCGCCAGACTTGGTCCAGTAAGCGAATTCCGGCGTCGCGATTTGCTGCGCAACCGCAACCAGCACGCCGCCGATGCCGCCGAGCCCCGCCGAAATGACGTAGCCGATCAGCAGCACGCGGCGTGCCGACACGCCGAGATACTCGAGCCGCGTCTCGTTGGATTTGATCGCCCGCAGCATGTTGCCGGTCGGACTGTCGAGGAAGCGTTGCACGACAATGGTCGTTATGACGGCAAGCGCCAGCGTCAGATACAACAGCGCGAACTGAAACCCTTCGGGCGAGAACGTCATGCCCGCGATCGGCGGCCGCGGCACGCGAATGCCATCTGCACCGTTGGTGAGATGAAACATTTTCTCCAGCAACGACCACAGCACCATCGAGAATGCGAGGTTGAGCATGCCGAAGAAGATTTCCCGATAACGCACGACGAACAGGCCGACCAGCAGTCCCGCCAGCGTCGCCAGCATCGTACCGGCGACGAGATAGGCGAGCAGATCGCCGCCGCCATAGTAGCGGCCCCAGAAGCCTGCCGTGTAGGCGCCGACCGCAAAGAACATCGCGTGGCCGAACGACACCTGCCCGGCCTGCAGCAGAACGATGATGCCGAGCACTACGATGCCTTTCGCAAGGATCAGCACGGTCAGCGTCGCAAGGCTCGGAATCAGCAGCGGCACGCCGCCCGCGAGCACGACGATCGCGGCCAAGGCCCAGTATAAATAGCCGGAGCGTGTCATCTAGATCTTCCTCACCCGCGTCGTGCCGAACAGCCCTTCCGGGCGGATGAGAAGCACTGCGACCATGATGAGATACGGCACCAGCACCTCGAACTCAGGCTGCAGATAGATGACGAACGCGCGTGCCAAGCCGATAGCCAGCGCCGTGATCGCCGTTCCCTCGATCTGGCCAAGACCGGCTGTTGCAGCGACCGCGAACGACAGCACGATCATCTCGGTGCCCATGCCCGGCACGAGCGATGTGGTCGGCGACGCCAGCGCGCCGCCGAGTGCGGCCAGCGTCGCGCCGATCACGAAGGTCATGAAGTAAACGCGCTGCGCGTTGATGCCGATAGCGGTCGCCGCTTCGCGATCTTCGGTCACCGCAAGAATGACCGCACCCGAGAGCGTTTTTCTCAGAAAGTAGCGCAAACCGATCAGCGCCACGACCGCCGTTACAGGCAGAACAATCACCTGATAGGCGGTGTAACTGACGCCGAACACGGACACGTTCGGCAAGAGCTTCAACGGCTCGGCAGCATAGATCGGCTGCACGCCCCAGATCAGCCGCTGCAGGTTGTCCATCACCATGAACACCGCGAACGTGATCAGGAGCTGCAGTACTTCCTCGCGTCCATATACGCGGCTGAGCAGAACGCGCTCGATCGCCCCGCCCGCGACGACACCGATGATCACGGATGCGACGATCAGCGCCGGATAAGTCAGCCACGGTGACACGGGAGCAATCAGAAGACCGAGCGTCGCGGCCAGATAGGCGCCGAAGGCGTAGAGGCTGCCATGGGCGACGTTGACGACACGCAGCACGCCGAAGATCAGACTGAGACCCACCGAGACCAGGAAGACAAGCGCGGCGTAGGCAAGTCCGTCAAGACTGGCGAGGACGACGAGGGTTGAGTTCATGCGGGACTCGGCGGTGGGGCACGATGAGGGCAGACTGCAAGCAGCCTGCCCTCACGCTGGTTACTTGCCGTGCTGGAAGACCGGCACGTCCATCTTGACGAAATCCGGGTTGAGCGTCTTCAGCCACTCGACCGACTTCTGGCCGGCCGGTGTCGTGATCTTGACCGGATCGAAGATCATCATGTTGTCGAGCACCATGTGATCGAAGCCGTCGGCCTTCTTGCTGACGCCGACGAGTTGCGCCTCGAGACCCTGGTTGTCTTCCGGACGCAGCCGCACCGGCCGGCCGTAGCCGACGAACTCCAGGTTACCGGCCGCGTCGATCACCTGCTCGCGCGTCGGCCACTTGCCGCCATTCGCCTTGATTGCCTTGTCGTAAGCGCCCTGCAGCGCCGAGAAGGCCTGCATCATGTGGTAGACCGGATAGATTGGCCAGCGGCCGGTCTTGGCCTTGAACGCCTCGTTGAAGGCCTTGAAGTCGGCGTTGCCCTTCATCTCCGGATGCAGGAACCAGTGGTCGCCGCGTGCGCCGATGATCAGGCCTTCCGGCAGATCCTTGCCGAGGCGCTGGATCGACGATTCACCGATGGCGAGAACGAACGTCGACTGCTGCAGCAGGCCGCGCTGGCCGGCTTGACGCACCAGCGTATCGAGATCGCCACCCCAAGAGGTCGTGAACACGACGTCAGGACGCAGCGCCATCAGGCGCGAGACTTCGGTCGAATAGTCCGGCGCACCGAACTTCGGGAACAGTTCGGCAACGACCTGCACGTCCGGCTTCATCTGCTTCAGTGCGGTCGAGAAGATTTCCCAGCTCTCGCGGCCCCAGGCGTAATCCTGGTTGACCACGGCGATGGTCTTGAAGTTCGGTTTGGTCTTCAGGAGATAGACCAGCACCGCCAGCATTTCGGGCGTGGCGTTGGCCTGGGTGCGGAAGCTGTAGCGATACTTCTTCGCCTCGAGGATCGAGGCCGCGCCACAGTCCCACATGAAGTTCATGACCTTGAGGTCTTCGGCGAGCGGCACAAGCTGGTTGCAAGAGCCCGACGAGATCGACGCGAACGTCGCGTCCACCTTCTCGTCCTGCACGAGACGCCGATAATTGGAGACGAGCGCTTCGCCGCCGGCCCCTTCGTCAATGAAGGAGAGCGTCAGCGGCACGCCGCCGATGCCGCCCTTCTTGTTGATGTTCTCGGCGATCATTTCCGCGGCGGCCTTGCCGGGCTCGCCGAACACGGCAGCAGGCCCCGACAGGAAGGTGGTGATGCCGACCTTGATCTCCTTCGGCTTGTCCTGCGCGAAGGCCGTACCGGCCACAGTCGCCGCCAGCAACGACACGGCGGCAAGAAACACAGACGTCTTTTTCATCTTGGCGCTCTCCCAGCGAAATGGCGTCTTTGCTGACGCTTGTTTGTTTCACACGATCCGCTGTTCCCATGACCGAACCGCGGTTCCGAAATGTCAACGTGCTTCTTCTTTAGACCTCATCGCAAATCTCATTGCAGGCAAAGCCGCATCACGCAGCCTTGCTCGGCAGCGCCGGCAATTGCGGGCGACGGCGAATTCCTTCTTCGACAATACGGGTGATGCGTTCGCGCTCGGCGCCGGCGAGCGGCAGACGCGGCGCACGGCAGCGGTCGTTCGAACCGATGGCGATGGCCTCGGCCAGCTTGATGTTCTGAACCAGCTTGGTCGAGACGTCGATGTCGAGCATCGGCCGCATCCAACGGTAGATCGCCCGAGCTTCATCGAAGCGCCCAGCCTTGTAAAGCCGCCAGATGGCCGCATTCTCTTGCGGGAACGCGAGACCAACGCCGGCGACCCAGCCGACCGCGCCCATTGCAAAGCTTTCGAGCGCGAGATTGTCGACGCCGGCAAAGATGCGATAGCGATCGCCGAGCAGATTGACGATCTCGGTGACACGGCGGATGTCGTCGGACGATTCCTTCACCGCTGCGAACAACGGCTCCGACGCCATCTCGGCCAGCATCGCCGGCGTGATATCGACGCCGTAAGCCACCGGGTTGTTGTAGATCATGACCGGCTTGCCGCCGGCGCGCGCCACGGCCGTGTAATGCGCCATCGTTTCGCGCGGATCGGACTTGTAGGGCAATCCCGGCAGCACCATGAACCCTGCCGCACCTGCCGCAGCCCCACGCTCGGCAAGACGCTGCGCATCGCGCGTCGCGCCGTCCGAAATCGTCAGCAGCACCGGCCGCCCCTCGGCGACGGAGCACGCGACCTTCAGCACCTCAAGCTTTTCGTCCTGCGATAACGTCGATGCTTCGCCGAGCGAACCGCAGACGATGATGCCGTCGATGCCCGCATCGACGTTGAGTCTGTAGCAGCGCGCCATCTCGGCGTGATCGAGACTGCCATCTTCCTTGAATTTGGTCGTGACCGCCGGGAAAACCCCTTCCCACATCACCCGCGCCATCGCCTGCTCTCCGCTTTTATCTTCTACTTCTTGTTGTCCGGCCGGGAAGCCCCGTTGACGGACGCTCGGCAAAATTGGATACAATATCCAATCTTATCGATCCGGACATTGCAAGAGCCAATGATCACCGCACGGCCAAAACCGCTCCTGCATCGCACCATCGCCGCCAGCGCGGCCGAGGAGATCCGCAAGTTGATCTTCGACGGCGAGCTGAAAGACGGCCAGCCGATCCGTCAGGATGTCCTCGCTGCACGGCTCGGCATCAGCCGCACGCCGATCCGGGAGGCTCTGGTTCAGCTGGAGACCGAAGGCCTCGTCCGCAGCGAGCCGCACAAGGGTGCGGTCGTGGCCGGCCTGTCGCTCGCCGATATCCGGGAGACGTTCGAACTTCGCGAATTGCTGGAACCGGCGCTGCTGAGAGCATCAGCCCCTCGCCTCACCGACGAGGATTTCCTAAGGCTCAAAGCTATTCTGAAGGAGTATTCGGCCGAGTTGCGCACCCACAACGTCGCGCGCTGGGGTGAATTGAACACGGCCCTGCATGCAACCCTCTATGCTCGCGCCGAGCGGCCGCAAACGGAAGCGATCGTCGCGCGCTTACTCACGGCTTCCGACCGTTACACCCGCCTGCAATTACTGATGATGAAGGGCCTCAAGCGTGCCGAGGTCGAGCATGCCGAGATCGTCGAGCACTGCGAGAAGCGGCGCATCGCACACGCGGCAGCGGCGCTCAAGCGGCACATTGCCCACGTAAAGAGTGAGCTTATTCGCTTCGTCAATCTTCAGCGGTCCGAGCGTTGATCGCGCCGCTTGAACCCGCCGCGAGCGCCGCATAGTCTCCGCCAACGGCAACACCTGCCCAAGAACTCAAAAAAGCAGCGGGAGCGATGCAGTCCACCGAGCGGCAACCTTCCCCCTACCGCCGGGGACTGATCATTGTTGCCACCTTGGCAACGGCATATGTCGCGAGCCATTTCGCGCGCGCATCCAATGTCACCATCGGGCTCGACCTGATGCGCGAGCTCAACATCGGACCCGAAGCGCTGGGTGCGCTGACGGGCGCATTCTTCTTCGGCTTCGCCGCAATGCAAATCCCCTGCGGCTTCCTGTTCGATCATTATGGTCCGCGCCGCACCGTGACGGGCATGCTGATCCTCGCCACCATCGGCGGGATCATCTTCGTGCTTGCGCCGACCTGGCCTATTCTCCTCAGCGGCCGCGCACTGATGGGTGCTGGCTTCGGTGCCATGCTGATCGGCACCATGCTGGTCATCACGCGCTGGTTTCCGCCGGATCGCTTCTCCACTCTCTCCGGGATGGTTCTGTCGATCGGCTTGCTTGGCAACCTGATCGCAACGACACCGCTCGCCTGGGCCTCGCAGGCTTATGGCTGGCGCGCAGCTTTCGGCGCGCTGGTCGTCTTCATCGCGCTTGCGGCGATCGCCATCTGGATGATCGTACGTGACGCTCCGCCCGGCCATCCGTTTCTGGAGCGCACGCCGGAGCCGCCGCGCCAGATGTTGCAAGGACTGCTGGAGGTGCTGCGCAATCGCCGCCTTTGGCCGATTCTGGTGCTGAATTTCTGCAGCTACGCCTGCACGTTCACAGTTCAGGGCCTGTGGGGCGGACCTTATCTGCGCGAGGTGCACGGTCTCAGTCCGATCCAGGCAGGCAACGTCCTGCTCGCGGCAGTCATCGCCTATCAGATGGGAATGCTCGCGTTCGGACCGCTGGACCGAATTCTCGATACGCGGAAATGGATCGCCGTCGGCGGCAATCTTGCGGTCGTCTCGCTACTGGCGGTCATGGCCCTCGCACCCCAGCCGCCCGTCTGGGTGCCGATCGGCGCTATTCTTGGTATCGGTTTTCTCAGCGCCGCCAGCACGATGGTCCTGACGCATGGCCGCGGCATTTTCCCGGACCGGCTGATCGGGCGCGGCATGTCGACGATGAACACCGCCGTGATGCTCGGCGTCGCCTGCATGCAGACGCTGTCCGGCGTCATCCTTGGTGCCTATGAGCCTCTCGCCAGCGGCGCGCGCAGCGAAACCGCCTACCGCGCCCTGTTCTGCGTGCTCACGGTCGTACTGCTGACCGCGATTGCGATTTACAGCCGCTCGCAAGACGTCAAACCCAGCGACGAAATGCGGGCTCGCGCCAAATCAGCTTAGCTAGCCGCAACCGCAGTGGGTGCGATACCAGGTCGCGAGTTCGGTTTCGAGCGGCGCCCACGCCGCCTGGAAACCTGACATCTTCTTGACGCCGGCGCGATAACGCTCACGCAGCTCGCTATCGATCGCCGACAGGTCGACGCCGAGAACAGCACCGTTAGTGACGACTGTCCTTCCGTTGACGACGACGTCGCGCACCAGCGAGGCGTTGCCGCGCGCGAACAGCAGTTCGAGCGAACTAACCGGCATGATCACATCGCGATCGAGCTTATCCAGATCGAGCACAACGAAATCCGCAGGTGCGCCGACGGCAAGCGCACCCGTGCCGGGCGCGCCCGTTGCATTGCGTCCGTTGCGAATCGCAAGGCCGAAGAACTCCGCCCTGCTCCACGTCCGCTCGAAGCCCGTGCCGCCGTGCATCATCTGCACCAGCCGCATCTCGCGGATCACATCGTCGTCTTCGTCGAGCGCAAGGCCGTCGACGCCGACTGCAATTGGGCAGCCGCGCTTGTGCGCATCCGCAATCGGCGCGAAGCCGGAATGGATGTGCATGTTCGAGCTGAAGTTGGTGACGATCCGCGCGCCGGATTCCGCGATCAGATCGCGTTCTTCGGGCGTCGTATGGATGCAGTGCGCAAGCGTCAGGCGTTCGGATAACAGTCCGATGTCCTTTAGATAACGTACGATCCCTTTTGGATACGCTTGATCGGCCCATGCGCGCTGATAGATCGTCTCCAAGAGATGCATGTGGATGCGGCGGCCGGTTCGCGCCGAGCTTTCGGCAATCGCTTCCAGCAGCGGCTGCGAACACCACTGCACGCCGGCAGGACCGAACTGAACGTCGATGGTCGGACCGGTGATGGCCTCGGCAATCACGTCGGTCAGCGCGATGTAGTCCTTCTGCGACATCGCTGGCCGCACGAACATCTCTTCAATGGTGCTGCGTGTTGCCGGCGGAAGTTTTCTCAGCACCTGCTCACCGTCGCCATAGACGATAGGATTCTGGTCGCGCACGGCGAGTGCAAAGGCCATGCGGATGCCGACGTCGTGCGCCGCCTTGCCGATGGCCTTGGCTTCATCAACCAGCGGCATCGTGCCGCTCGGGCGGGTATAGTGCACCATCATCGCGCCACATCCGGCGCGCGCAGCCCGGGCGAGCGCAGAGGCCGCTGCAAGGTAAGGATCGGGCGGTGTGCCAAACGCCGAACGCATGATCCAGCTTTCGAGCGGCATGTTCACCGCACCGAACGATGACGCTGTCGGCCGCGCGTGATCGTGGGCGTTGACGAGTGCCGGGATAATAAAAGTACGGCCGGACGATGCCAAAGCACCTCCGGCCGCAATCTCGGTAATGATGCCGTCCCGATGGACGAGACGGGCGTTGTCGATCAGCCCGGCCTCGGGGCCGCAGAAGATGCTCGTTGCCGCAACCTCTGCAGTCCCCATTGCCAGCCTATCAACTCAGTTCGACGTGTAGACCAGTTCCCGCTCGCTCTTCGGCGGCAGGAATTCGCGCGAGAAGACCTCAGCCGGCGTCGGCGAACGCGCGAGCTGATAGCCCTCGACGACGATGCCGATGGCGCGGGTCATGCGATCGTCCTTGATATCGCCAACGCCGATTTCCTTCATTTCCGGCGAGACGATCAGCTTCTCGTACGAGAACTTCAGACGGCGCTTCTCGACTTCGGCGTTGATCAGGTTGTCGTAGTTCACCGTCGCCTTCATCCCGGCGTTCTGGTCCTTGCCGACCGCGATCACGGCCTTGTTCACGGCGCGGACGAGACCCGCGACCGCCTTCGGATTCGAGGCCAGCAGCTTCTTCGACACCATCAGGCCGTTCGAGTAGAGGTCGAGGCCGTATTCGCCGAACGAGAACCACTTGTAGTCCTTGTCGGGGTCCTGGCGGTTCAGCACCAGGTTGAAGTAGCTCGTGATGTTGAACACCAGCGCGGCGTCGATGTCGCCCTTGATCAGCATCGGCTCCTGAAGGTTCGGCGCCATGTTGGAGATCTTGATCTTCTCGCCGTCGAGGCTGTTCTTGCGAACGAACACCGGCAGCATACGTGTGGTCGGCGTCCCCTGCGCACCGCCGAGGGTTTTGCCCTCGAAATCCTTGATCGAGTTGATGCCGCTCGTCGACTTGGTGACGATCGCGAACGGCGGCTGGTTCCAGAGCATGTAGACCATCACCGGCGCTTCAGCCGGACGGGTCGAGGCGTTCTGGATGATGGCGTTCATGTCGCCGAAACCGGCGTCATAGGCGCCGCCCATGATGCGCGTCACGGTCGCACCCGAACCTTTGCCCTGGTCGATGACAACGTTGAGACCTTCTTCTTTAAAGAAGCCGTTGTCTTTTGCGTAGAAGAACGCGGCATCGCTGCCCTGCGTCTTCCAGCCCAGCGTGAACTTGATCGTCGTTTCCTGTGCACCGGCCGCGCCGGACAACAGAATCGAGCCGACGAGCGCGATGCCTAAACGTTTCAACATGATTGGCCTCCTCGTTGAGATGCAACTGTGACTGAAAGTTCGAACGAACAGCTCATGTCGCCACCAGATCGTTCTTGCGGGTGGCCCAACCGGTGACCTGCCCCTCGATCAGCGAAAACGCGACGTAGAGAACGACGCCGAGGAACGCGAGGACAAACAGTCCGGCGAATACCAGCGGTACGTCGAAGTTGGACGATGCGGTCATCATCACATTGCCGATGCCGCGATTGGAGGCGACCGTCTCCGACAGCACCGCGCCGACAAAGGCGTAGCTGATTGCGACCTTCAGCGAGGCGAAGAAGAACGGCATGGTGCGCGGCAGACCGACGTTCCAGAGGATGTCGAACTTGCTGGCGCCGAGCGCTTTCAGCACATCCTCAAGCTCGGGCTCCGTTGTCGCAAGTCCGGTCGCGATATTGACGACGATCGGGAAGAAGCAGATCGACAGCGCGGTCAGTACCGCTGGCACGGTGCCGGAGCCGAACCACAGCACGAGGATCGGCACCACGGCGACCTTCGGGATCGATGAGAAGCCGACCAGCAGCGGATACGCGGTGTCGTAGGCGACTTTCGACACGCCGATGATTGCGCCGATCACCACGCCAAGAACAACGCCAAGAACAAAGCCAAGCATGGTCGTCATCAACGTCTGAAGAATATGCGGCCAGAGAATCCAGAACTTTGCGATCAGCGTCGTGAGCACCTGCGACGGCCGCGGCAGAATGAGATCCGACATGCCCGTCATCAGGCAGAACAGTTCCCAAGCGACAAAGAACAGAACGATGAGTGCGGCGGACCAGGCCTTCTGACGCAAACTGATCGCCATCGTCATGCTCCTCCGCTCGCAGGCGCGGTGCGCGCATGCACGATGAAATCGCGCAGCCGCTGATTGAGCGCGACGAAATCCGGATTGAAGGTCATCTCGATCGTGCGTGGCCGCGCAAAATTGACCGCGCTGTCGTCGAGAATGCGGCCGGGCCGCGCGCTCATCACGCAGATGCGGCTCGCCAAAAATCCCGCCTCGCGCAGATCGTGCGTCACCAGCAGCACGGTCGGCCGATGCGTCATCCACAGCTGCTGCAGGATCGACCACAGCTCTTCGCGGGTGAACTGGTCGAGCGCGCCGAACGGCTCGTCGAGCAGCATCATGCGCGGTTCATGGATCAGCGCGCGGCAGAGATTGGCACGCTGGAGCATGCCGCCCGAGAGCTGCCACGGATAACGCGAACCGAAGCCCTTGAGGCCCACCTGCTCGAGCAGCGCGTGCGCCTTGTCGCGGAATGTGGTGCGTTTCAGCTTGCGGAACTGCGAGCGGAACGGCTCGACGATCTTGAGCGGCAGCATGATGTTCTGCTCAATCGTCATCCAGGGCAGCATGGTCGGGTTCTGAAACGCCATGCCGATGCGGAGCGCTTTCGCCGCGACTTCGCGGCCGCCGACGATGACGACGCCGGTGGTCGGCTTCACCAGTCCGCTGACGAGACGCAGGATCGTCGACTTGCCGCAGCCGCTCGGCCCGACAAGCGCTAGAAATTCACCGTCAGACACCTGCAGATCGGTTTCCGAAAGTGCCGGCACAGCCTTGGCGCCGCGGCCGAAGGTGACAGACGCCCTCGAAAGCTCGATGGCAATCGGCGCCGCGGAGCCCGCGGCTGCCTCATGCCCTTGTGTATCCCGGCGAAACGCCGCCGATGGTTGCATGCGTGTCATGGAAGAAAATGCATGCAAGGCTGATGCCAGCACCAGTTCCGCAATTCTTGCGGACTTCCTGAGTAATCCGGCACCTCGGGAAGCCACCTTTTTGGGCGGAATCGGGAATAAAGTGCATGCAATTGAGGCGCTCAACTCGCATGTGACTCTGGTAGCATTGCCCGAATACGTGCCGGCATATCCTGAGGAATCCGCTCCGGTTCAGGCTCATGACATCGAAGCGCACCAGCAAATCTGGCGACGGCTCCGACAAGGTCGGAACGATCTGCCGTGCACTCCGCCGCGCAATTATTGAGCAGGCGCTCGAGCCCGGCGCGAAGCTGCCGGAGGATGCACTCGGCGAACGCTTCGGTGTGAGCCGCACCATCGCCCGCCACGCACTCGGACAACTCGCGGCCGAAGGCCTCGTCGAATTGCGGCGCAATCGCATTGCGGTGGTCGCAACGCCGAGTTGGCAGGAAGCGCGTGACGCCTTCGACATTCGCATCGAGCTGGAGCGGCTCGTCGTGCGCCAGCTCGCGGGACGTTTGACCAAGCCCCAGATCGCCGCACTGAAAGCGCATGTCGATGCGGAAGACGCTGCGCGCAACGGCCCCGATGCGGTGTCGATCCGGCTCGCCACCGAATTCCATATTCTGCTGGCGCAGATGACCAACAGCCCGATCCTGGTGCGCTATGTCAGCGAGGTCGCTTATCGCTGCTGCCTCACCCTCTCGATGTTCAGCCGCCCGCACTCGTCAGAATGCGCGATTAACGAACACCGGCAGTTGATCGAGGCGCTGGCAACCGGCGATACGGCGCAGGTGATGAAGCTGATGCACAGCCATCTGGATTCGGTTGCCAATCGCGCGCTTGTCGCGCCTTCACCGCCGCGCGGCCGCGACCTGCTCGAAATTCTCGCGCCCTACGCCGACGATGAAGACAGCGCTCGCAACGGCCGCGCGCGGGCCGCCGCCGAGTAGATCAGGCTTGGATAAGTCAGGCCTTGATGCCGCGCGAGGTCAGAATGCGCTCGGCGCTGTCGTTCCAGACATCCATTTTGACGATCTGGCCGTTGCGGACCACGAAGCGATCGACATAGCGGTTGCCTTCGAACGGTGTGCCGTCCGGCCACTCGCCGTAGAGCGAACCGACGCTGTAGACGACGGTTTCGCCCTCGCCCGGACAGACATCGAAGCGATCCATCTTCTTCTTCACCCACTTGTAGCGGCCGGCATTGAAGCCCGTCGGCCCGCGCGGATGATCGAATTCACGCCCGCCGGTGAAGGTGATGATCGTGCCGGGCTTCATGTAAGCCGCGGCCGCGTCGGGATCCGGCACCATCGACAGCTCGAGATAGGTGCGAACAACCTCGGCGTCCGATAGCGTCTGGGTCTCGGCCTTTGCAGCGGCTGGCATAGCTGGCGCTCCTGTGTTGGCGTTACTCTACAATCAGGCCCGATAATTACATGCATATTTTTTGAACACTTCACCGCACCAACTGCACACAATCCGCTATCGTCGCGACCATCGCGAACCGGACAGAAACAGCCCTCTTCAATCCATGAATGCTTCAACCGCCTTTGACCTGATTTTACGCAACGCCACGGTCACGGATCGCCCAACCCCGGTCGATATCGGCGTCCGCAACGGACGGATTGCCGCGATAGAGCCGCGCCTCGCAGCCGAAGGCACGGAATACGCCGCCGAGAACCGGCTGGTGCTGCCCGGTTTCGTCGATACGCACATTCACCTCGACAAGGCCTGCCTGCTCGGCCGCTGCGGGCACGATCACGGCAGTGTCAGCGAGGCGATCAAAGCCGTTGCTGCGATGAAGCGCGACTTTACCGTGGAAGACATCTACCAGCGCGGCGCCAAGGTGCTCGATCGCGCCATCGTCAACGGCACGACGCGGATGCGCACGCATGTCGAGATCGATCCGCGCATCGGCCTGCGTGGCTTCGAGGCGGTGAAGCAGCTGAAGAAGGACTATGCCTGGGCTATCGACGTGTCGCCGTGCGTGTTTCCGCAGGAAGGACTGACCAACGATCCCGGCTCGGAAGAACTGCTGATCGAAGCGCTACGCAACGGCGGCGAGTCGATCGGCGGCTGTCCCTACATGGACACCGACCCGAAGGCGCATCTCGAAAAGATCTTCGATCTCGCGCAGGAGTTCGATGTCGATGTTGATCTGCATCTCGACTTCGACCTCGATCCGTCATGGTGGCATCTCGACGAGGTCTGCGATCAGGCCGCGCGGCGCAACTATCAGGGCCGTGTCGCCATCGGCCACGCCACCAAGCTGTCCGCGCTGCCGCCCGATGCACTCGATCGCGCAGCGGCAAAGCTCGCGCGATGCGGCGTCGCCGTCACCGCCCTGCCCGCAACCGACCTTTATCTGATGGGCCGCGATGCGACCCACATGGTGCCGCGCGGATTGACGATCGCGCACAAGCTCGTCGAGAAAGGCGTGCTCTGCTCGGTCGCCACCAACAACGTGATGAACCCGTTCACGCCGTTCGGTGATGCCTCACTGCTGCGGATGGCCAACTTCTACGCCAACGTCGCGCAGGCGGCGGTGAGCGAATTCGACGCGTGCCTCGATCTCGTGACCGAGCTGCCGGCGAAGCTGATGAACCTGAAGGACTACGGCATCGCCGTCGGCAATCCGGCCGACATGATCGTCATCAACACCGACAGCGGACGTAACGCGATTGCGGAATTGCCGGACATCGTTGCGGGATTCAAGAACGGACGGCAGAGCTTCGATCGTCCGCGCGCAAGGCTGATGACGCCGCGCTAGCCGCGCTTGGTGTAGGCGCGCCAGCCGCCATACGTCGAGATGTTCTCCGCACCGTTCACGCCCTCAGCCTCGACGACGAAGCCTTTCGGCTGCGTTCCGTCCGACAGGCGCAGCGTGCCGATGCTGAGCGGCGCAGGCACGCCGGAGACGAACTTCCCGAACGACTCCGGCGTCAGCGACCAGACTTCGGTTTCGATCGCATGACCGGTGCCATCGGCGATGCGCAGCAGACCCGGACGATGCGGCGGGCCGCCGCTGAGCGCGAAGAGCTGATAGTCGGGCTTGGTCGGCACCGTCCGCACATGACGCGCGCCGAGCGAGGTCAGCTCATGGTTGAGCGGCAATCCTGACAGGTGCGCGCCGACGACCGCAAGCTCGATCCCATTCGAACCGGCGTTTGCGCCATTCAGGCTCGATGTGCGGCCGTGATGCAGGCCAGCTCCGATCGATGCGAGCATGGCGTCGCTTCCCGCAGGCCCGATCAGCGTGATGCCGGCCGGCCAGCCATCGTCGCGCGGCACGCCGGGAACGGCGAAGGCGGCGAGATCGAGCAGATTGACGAAGTTCGTGTACGTCCCGAGTTCGGCGTTAGGTCCGATCGGATCGGCGGCGAGGTCGGCAAGCGTGCGCGGGCGCGGGAACGTCGGCACCAGCATCGCATCGATCTGCGACCACACCGGCTGCGTCGCACGCTTGAATTCGGAAAGCTTGTAGAGACCACCGAACGCATCGGCCGCGGAGAATTTCGTCGCCACGTCGATGATTGTCTTGGTCACCGGATGCAGTGCATTGGGATGCTGCGCCATGAACGTGCGGATCGCTTCATAGCGTTCGGCAACCCAGGGACCGTCGTAAAGCAGCGCCGCCGTCGCATAGAACGGCGTCAGGTCGACCGGCACGATGCTGGCGCCGCCAGCTTGCGCTTTGGCGACCATGGCATCGAAGGCTTTTGCGGAGAGCGCATCGCCGCCGAACTTGCGGCTCTTCTCATCGGGGACGCCGAGCCGCAACGATTTTGGGGCGGCACCGGGCCGTCCGAAATCGAATTTGCGCGAGAAAGAATCCTGCGGATCGTAGGCGGCGATCACTGCATACGCGTCCCACGCGTCTTCGGTGACGTGGGCAAACACGGAAATCGTATCGAGCGTACGGCAGGCCGGAACCATGCCGCGCGACGACACAGCGCCAAGCGATGGCTTCAGGCCGACGAGATTGTTGAGACCGGCGGGCACACGGCCCGAGCCGGCAGTATCCGTGCCGAGCGCGAACGGCACGATGCCCGCGGCGACGGCAATCGCCGATCCCGAGCTCGAACCACCGGGCACGAGATTCGCGTCGAGCGTATTGCGCGGCACGCCGTAGGGCGAGCGAACGCCAACGAGCCCGGTCGCGAACTAATCCAGATTGGTCTTGCCGATGATGAGAGCGCCTGCCGCGCGCAGACGCGCGACAGCGAATGCGTCCTGCTGCGGCGTATAGGCAAACTCCGCACAGGCTGCCGTTGTTGGAAGACCTGCAACGTCGATGTTGTCCTTCACCGCGACCGGCAGGCCATAAAGCGGAAGATTGTCAGCCTTGCGCGCGGCCAGCGCCTCCGCTTCCGCGATCAGCTCCGCCTCGGGCCGCAATGCGATGAAGACGGCCGGATCGTTCAGCGTGCGAATACGCGCGAACAGCTCACGCACGACATCGGCCGGTGTGGTGCCCTTTGCGAAAGCGCGGCGATAATCGTCAAACGTGCGCACGCGCCCCTCCAGATTCAGACCGCGGCGATGCGCACGCGGGCGACGCCGTTGCGCTCGAGATGGCGCGCGACCCGCAGAACCAGATCCTCGCGCCACGGCGCGGCGATCACCTGGACGCCGAGCGGCAAGCCGGCATCCGGTGAAATCGGCACAGCGGCGACCGGCAGACCGGCGAACGAAATCGGCTGCGTGTAAACACCGATGTTCGGACGCAGCGGCAGTTCCTTGCCGTCGAAGATGAATGTCTGCTGCTCAAGGCGCGGCGCGCGACATGGCGTCGATGGCGCAAGAATAATGTCGACCTGCGTGAACAGCTCCGCGAGCCTGGCGCAGTACCAGCGGCGGAAACGATGCGCCCGTTGCACCCACGATGCAGGGATCATCGCGCCGGCAATGAAGCGATCGCGCACCTCCGGATCGAAATCGGCGGCGCGCGTCCTTAAGCGATCGAGATGCAGACTTGCTCCTTCGCTCGCCGTGATCAGATAGGCGGCGGCACGGGCGCGTGCAGCTTCGGGGAGCTCCACCGTGCGCGTGGCACCGAGCGCATGCGCAACGATCTTCACCGCCTCGAATGCTTCCGGCGCACCACCGGTCGCGAAGAACCCACCGGCCGTTGCGATCCGCAGGCCGGAGATATCGGAGTCGAGAGATGCGAGCACCGGCTCGACCGCGCGCTGCGCGCAGAACGGATCCTCATCGTCCGGTCCCTGCATCGCGTCATAGGCGGCCGCGAGAATCTCGACCGTCGATGCCATCGGCCCAAGATGATCGAGGCTGCCGACAAACGGGAAGCTCTTGGCGCGCGACAACCGTCCGAAGGTCGGCTTCAGACCGTAAATGCCGCAGAACGCCGACGGTACGCGGATCGAGCCGTTGGTGTCCGACCCCAAGGTCAGTGGCACCATTCCTGCTGCGACCGCCGCGCCGGAGCCACTCGACGAACCCCCGGTCATATGCGCGACGTCGTGCGGATTGCGCGCATTGCCGTCATGAACGTTGCGGCCGGTGAAGTCATAAGCGTATTCGCCCATGTTCAGACCGCCGACCAGAACAGCGCCCTGCTTCTCGAGACGGCTGACGAGCGTGGAGTCGTTTTGTGCCGGCGCGTGATCGCGGTTGATCAGCGAACCCGCGCGCGTCGGCAGACCCGCGATATCGAACAGGTTCTTGACCGCGAATGGAACGCCGGCGAGCGGTCCCTTGATGTTTTGACGATCGACCTGCCGGGCCTGTGCCCGCGCGCGATCCGCCGTCACGTCGGTGAAGGCGTTGATCGCTGGATTGCGTTGCTCGATGATCGCAAGCGCGCGCTCGACCGCCTGCTCTGCTGGCGCCGCGACGCCGGCCACCTTCTGATTGGCAGCCGTCATGGGCGAAACACCGCAGTGGATTCGATTTCATCGTCGAGCGGCTGCGACAGCAACAGCTCTGCCACCGTCGCGTTCGTCCGCAGATTGCGGATCACCGCCGGCATCCAGTCCGCGGCAATCGTAATGCCGAGCATATTCGCAGTTACTTCTGCGAAACGTTGCGCGGCCTCATCGTCAAAGGGAGGCGGCTTATCGGCCATCGGCATCTCACGCGTGAACAGGCGGGTGCGGAATCGCTGCGATCAATTCCTGCGTATACTCATGCTTCGGCGTATCGATCACCTCGGCAGCAGTCCCCTGCTCGACGATCTGGCCGGTGCGCATGACGATAACACGATCGCACAGCAGCCGGACAACGTGAAGATCATGGCTGACGAACAAATAGCTCATACCGAGCTTGGCCTTGAGGTCAGCCAAAAGGTTCAGGACGATCGCCTGCACCGACACGTCGAGCGCAGCGGTCGGCTCGTCGAGAATGACCAGCGCCGGATCGAGCGCGATGGCCCGTGCGATGCCGACGCGCGCCTTCTGCCCGCCGGAGAGCTGATGTGGAAAACGGTCGAGTAATTCCGTCGGTAGGCCGACGAGCTTTGCTAGCTGCTCGCATTTGGCGCGCAACTCCTCGCCCTTGAGCGACGAGAACCGCAGGAGCGGATCGGCAATCGCGCGCGCGGCTGTAAAGCGTGGATTGAGGCTATCGGTCGGGTCCTGAAACACCATCTGGATCTTCGGCCGCAGCTTGTGCCGCGCAAATTCCGAAGCCGGGACGGCGCTGATCTCTTCGCCCTGGAACGTGATCTTGCCGGACGTCGGGTCGGTGAGCCGCATCACCATCATCGACGTGGTCGACTTGCCGCAGCCGGATTCGCCGACGAGACCGAGGCTCTCGCCGCGCTTGACCGAGAAGGACAGGCTGTCGACCGCCCGGAACGGCTTTTCCGGCTCGCCCTTGTTGAAGAACTTCGCGAATGTCCCCGTCGTGCCCTGACGCGGATATTCCTTGACGAGACTCTCGACCGACAGCAGCGTTTCGTCGGCGGTCACGGGCGTGACTGCCACCGGCGGCATGTCGTCTTCGGGCAGAAGGTCACGCAACGTGATACCCGGGCGCGGCGTCGCGCGCATCAGCTTGCGCGTATAGGCGTGCGAAGGTGCGGTGAAGATCGTTCTGGAGGCGGCGGTCTCGACCACGCAGCCCTTTTCCATAACGACGACGCGGTCGCAGTACGCGGCCGCGAGCCCGAGGTCGTGGGTGATGAGGATGGTCGACATGCCGCGTGCCTTGGTCAGCTCGACCACGAGATCCATCACCGCCTTTTGCGTGGTGACATCGAGGCCGGTGGTCGGCTCGTCGGCAATCAGGAGCTGCGGGCGGCAGGCGAGCGCAAGCGCAATGACGACGCGCTGGCACATGCCGCCGGACAGTTCGAACGGATAGGCGTTGTAGCGCTCTTCCGGCCGCGCGATTCGCACCTGGGTTAGCGCCTCGATCGCCTTCTCGCGCAGTTCGTGCGAGCCCGCTTGCGCGTGCTGGCGCAGCACGTCCTCGATCTGCTTGCCGACCGTGCGGATGGGATTAAGCGCCGCGCGCGGATTCTGGAAGATCATCGAGATTTCGCGGCCGCGCAGGTCACGCATCTCCGCTTCAGACGCCGCGCGCAAATCGAGGCCGGTGAACGCCACGCTACCCGCAGCGATCTTTCCTGCCCGATCGAGAATGCGCATCACCGCGTACGATGTGACGGACTTGCCAGACCCGGACTCGCCGACGATGCCGACCGTCTCGCCCTTGGCGATGGTGACGTCGACTTTCTTCACGGCCTGGACGTTGCCACGCCGGGTGGCAAATTCGACGGTCAGGTCTTTGACGTCCAGCAGAGGAATTGCGGTCATGGCTTATGTCCGCCGCTGAGGATCGACGATATCACGCAGGCCGTCGCCGATCAGATTGAAGCAGAACACGGCCAGCATCAGCGCCAGGCCGGGAAACAGCGCGATCCACCATTCGCCGGAGACGATGAAGCTCGCGCCCTCGGCGACCATGATGCCCCACTCCGGCGTCGGCGGCCGAACGCCGAGACCGATAAAGGAGAGACCGGCGGCATTGAGGATGGCGTACCCCATGGTCAGCGACATCTGCACGACCATGATCGGCATGATGTTCGGAAAGATCGTCGTCAACACGATCCGCAGGTCGCTGTTGCCGGTGAGACGTGCGGCCTGAACGTAACCGGCCTCGCGGCGGACATTGGCTTCCGCACGCGCGATGCGGACATAGAGCGGGAAGTTGATAATCGCGGTCGCCAGCACGATGTTGGTGACCGTGTTGCCGAGTGCGGCGACGATGCCCATCGCGAGCACGAACAGCGGGAACGCCATGATCGTATCGACGATGCGGCCGAGGATACGATCGGTCCAGCCGCCGAAGAAACCGGCCATCACCCCGGCGAGGCCACCGACGGCGAACACGAGACCGACGGAGAACACCGCAATCGCAAGATCGAGCCGTGTTGCAACGACGACGCGGCTGAAGATATCGCGGCCGAGCTGATCGGTGCCGAACCAGTGCTTGGCCGACGGCGGCGCGAGCTTCGCTGCGGTGTCGCTGGCCAGCGGATCGTGCGGGACGATATACGGGCCGAAGATCGCACAGATCACCAGCACCAGCAGCAGCGCGAACGAGATGCCGGTGACGGGGTTTTCGCTGATGACGTGGCGTGCATGCGCCAGCGTTTCGCCGAAACGCGATTTGCGAACGATCGGCGGCGCCGTGACGAGATCGGAGGACTTGATCACGACTGTCATGCCGCCATCCTCACGCGCGGATCGATGACGCCGTAGGCGATATCGATCATCAGGTTGAGCAGGACGTAAAGGATCGCCATCGCCAGCACGAAGCCCTGCACCGGTGCGAAGTCGGACGCGATCAGCGCCTCGACCGCGTATGAGCCGATCCCCGGCCAGGCGAACACCTTCTCTACCAGCACATTGGCGCCGAGCAGGAACGAAAACACCATGCCGAGCGTGGTGACGACCGGCAGCAGCGCATTGCGCAACGCGTAGGTAACGATGACGGTGCGCGGCGCGAGGCCGGAGGCGCGCGCCGTTCGCACGAATTCAGACGAGAGCACCGCCAGCATCGACGCACGGGTCATTCGCGCGATCGGCGCCAGCGCGAAAATCGCCAGCGTCACGCCGGGCACCGCCAGTTGCGCGACTGTGGCACGGAACGCGTCCCAGTCTTTCGCGATGATGCTGTCGATCAGATAAAAGCCGGTGACCGTCGGCGGCGGACTCGTAAAGACATCGATGCGGCCGAGCGGCGCCGGCGCAATCTGCAGCACAAAGTACAGCAAATAGACCAGCAACAGGCCGGTGAAGAACACCGGCAAGGACACGCCGGCGGTCGCGATGATGCGACAGGCATGATCGATGAAGGACCCCTGCTTCACCGCAGCCGCAATGCCGAGCGGGATCGCAATCGACAGCGACAGGATCAATCCGACCAGGGTCAGCTCGGCCGATGCGGGCAAGCGCGAGGCGATGTCCTTGGTGACGGGCTGGCCGGTCGTCAGCGACTGGCCGAGATCGCCGCGAGCCAGCTCCGAGACATAGCGCACGAACTGCTCCGGCAGCGGCCGGTCGAGGCCGAGCTTTTTCTTCACCTCCGCGATTGCCTGCGGGGTCGCCGCCGGGCCCGCGAAATAGGCAGCGGTGTCGCCGGGCAACACGCGAGTCAGAAGGAAGCTGATGACAACGACGCCGATCAAGGTCGGAATCGTCGTCAAGAGGCGGCCACCGATGGTTTTCAGCATGTCATCCTCGCATGGCTTGAGGCCACATTGGCGGCCTCAGGCTCTGACAAGCACGATGCGGGCCAAATCCCGCGCTCAAGCCTTGACCAGCGCGCGATAGTCCAGCCGGCGGTGGAACCAGTACTGATAGCCGGTGACGTTCTTCTGCATCGCCACGTTGACGTAAGGCTGGAAGAGCGGGATGCGCGGCACGTCGTTGAACGCGAGATCGACGAAGCCCTTCACGTCCTGGTCGTAGGTGGCCTTGTTGCCGCTGGCGGCGGCCCCGCGCGCGCCGGCGATGAACTTGTCCATCTCGGCGTTCTTGTAGCTCATGGTGTTGAACACCGAGTTCTGGCCGTCGTAGCACCAGAAGAAGAAGTACTCGGGGTAGTCGAGCCAGCCAGAGAATACGTTGGTGTAGAGCGGCAGCTCCTTCTTGTTCAGCTCCGTGCGCCAATTCGCGCCGGGGATCTTGTTGATCGTCGTCTTGATGCCGATCTGCTGCAGGCTTTCCTGCACGAGCACGCAGAGCGGCTCGTTGACGCCGGCAAAGCCGAGATCGAACGACAGGGTCGTCTCGAAGCCGTTCGGATAACCGGCTTCGGCCAGAAGCTGCTTCGCCTTGGCGATGTCGGTGTTGAACTTGTGCGGCTGCGGCCATGCAACCTGCGTGGCGCTCGACGCCGATGCACCGAACATCGGCTGCCCAAGGCCGAACAGCACCGCATCCATAATCTTCTGATACGGGATGGCGTACGCCACCGCCTGACGCACCTTCGGATTATCGAACGGCGGCTTGGTGACGTTCATGCCGATGTACTGGATGCCGTTCGAGTACGGCGTCGAAATGATCGACAGCTTGCCGCTGTCCTTCAGCTCGGCGAAGTCCTTGTTCGGCAGATCGTAGGAAATGTCGGCGTCGCCGCGCTCGAGCAGCGCCCGGCGGTTACCGGCGGCCGGCACCATGCGCCAGATCACGCGCTTCACCTTCGGCAGCGCCCCGCCCTTCCAGGCTTCGTTGCGCTCGAAGATGACCTCCGTGCCGGGCGTCCACTTGGCGACCTTGTAGGCGCCGGAGCCGGCCGTGTTCTGTTTGGTGTATTCGAGACCCCACGGATCGTTCGGCGTGGCGTTCTTCTTCACCAGCTCCGAGTTCACGACGCAGGGGACGATGACGGCGAGATCGGGAATCGTCAGCTTGTCCTTGCGCAGAAAATCGACCCGCACCGTGTTGTCGTCGACGACAACGAACTGCTCGGTCTTCTCCAGCGAACCGGCCTTCATCTGGAAGGTCGGGAAGCCGCCGACGCTGACGGCGCGGTCGAGCGACCACTTCACGTCCTTGGCGGTCACCGGCGTGCCGTCGTGGAAGGTCGCGTCCTTGCGCAGCTTGAACGTCACCGACATGTCGCCGGCGTTCATGTCCTCGGCCAGTTCCGGCTTGAACTTGTCGCGGTCGTAGTACGGCTGGCCGCTCGGACCGGCCTTCATCTCATGGCTGATCAGGCGGTCGTAGCAATTCCACGAGGCCTCGTAGCCCGGGACGTTGGTGCCGATACCATGAATGTCGAGGTTGTTGGGGCCGCTTTCGGAGACGATCAGCAGCGTCTCGGCGCGCGACTGCGCCTTGGCAGAATTCAGAATTGCGGGAGCGTTGACACCTGCGAAGCCCAGCGCGGCAGTCGCGGCAGAGGATTTGAGGAAACGGCGCCTATCCACGATTGTCTCTCCATCTCAGCCCGGCGCCGGGAACTATGCATACAATTTGCCTATCCTGTATGCACAAAGATTGGTTCTGCATGCTGATATTTCCCGCACGATTCGCCCGCATTTTGAGCAGCGCGTTTGCAGTAATCGGGTACAAGCTGAGACGGGAGTGCCATGACCGAATCGACCTCACAGACGCGGGCTGAATGGCTGGCCGACCAGATCGCCTCGGCGATCATGGCCGGCGAACTACCGCTGGGGATGCGGCTCAACGAGCACGGACTGGCGGAGCGCTACGGCGTCTCGCGGACACCCGTGCGTGAAGCCCTCCGCCACCTCGCCGTCACCGGCCTCATCGAGGCCCGCCCCCGCCGCGGCGCTGCCGTCGCCAAGGTCAGTTCGGAGCAGCTGGAAGAGCTGTTCGTCGCCATGGGCGAGATGGAGGCGACCTGCGCCCGCCTCGCCGCGATGAGCATGACGCCGATCGAGCGCCGGCGCCTGGCCGAGCTCCACCGGCAGATGGGTGAACTCGTCACCAAGAAGAACCAGAACGACTATTCGGAGGCCAATGTGCGCTTTCACGTGATGATTTATCACGGCGCACACAACCCGACGCTTGCCGATATCGCTACGGGCTTACGCACGCGCCTCGCCCCGTTCCGCCGGGCTCAATTCCAGGCGCCCGGGCGGCTGCGCAGCTCACACGCCGAGCACGGCATCGTCGTCGAAGCGATCCTGCGTGGTGACACGGTGACCGCGCACAGCGCCATGCTCAATCACGTCAGCCTGGTCGAGGATGCCTTCGAGAAGATGGTGGCGGGCGCGACCGACCGGCCCCCGCCAAAGGCGGCCCGCAAGGTCGGACGAACCGCAAAAGCCGGCAAACGGTGACGCATGCCGCGAATTCGCGAGCATGCCTCAACCGCGGGAGCCTACTTTAGGCCGCCCGCACGTCGGCGATGAATTGCGATACTTCCTGCTGCAAGGTTTGCAGTTTCGACGTCAGCCGGTCGCTCGATTGCAGCACGACCGACGCCACCTCGCCGGTCTGAGCCGTCGCCGTGGTCACGTCGGTGATGTTCTGCGACACTTGGCTGGTGCCGGCAGCTGCCTTCTGGACGCTGCTTGCGATTTCCTGGGTTGCAGAACCCTGCTGGCCCACGGACTCCGCAATCGATGAGGAGATCTCGTTGACCTGGAGAATGGTCGCGCAGATGCCCTGAATGTTCTCGACCACCTGCTTGGTTTCCGACTGGATGGCGCTGATCTGCGCGCTGATTTCATCGGTCGCCTTCGCCGTCTGGCTTGCGAGCGATTTCACTTCGCTCGCAACGACCGCGAAGCCCTTGCCCGCTTCGCCGGCCCGCGCGGCCTCGATGGTGGCATTGAGGGCCAGCAAGTTGGTCTGCGAGGCGATGTTGTTGATCAGGCCAATGACTTCGCCAATTTTTTCTGCGGCTGCAGCGAGGCCTTCGACCGATTGATTGGTGCGCTGGCCATCGCTTGCAGCCTTGTCGGCGATCTGCGCTGCCTGAGCCACCCGTTGACCGATTTCCGAGATGGACGCCGAAAGCTCCTCGGCGGCAGCGGCGACCGTCTGAACGTTGTCCGAGGTCTGCTGGCAGGCGTCGGCGACAACCTTGGAGCGGCTGCATGCTGCGCTGGCGGTCTCTGACATGCTCTCGGCGGAACCGCGCATGTCGCCGGCGTCCTTGATGACTTCGCTGACGACGGCCTGCACGCTCGCCTCGAATTTGCTGGCGAATGCAATCATCGCCCGGCGCTTTTCCTCGTCGGCCGCCTGCTTCATCTCGGTTTGCTCGGCGTGCATGCGCGCCACGGCGCCGGCATTGCTCTTGAAGACCTGCAGCGCGTTCGCAAGCGCGCCGATCTCATCCTTACGCGCCGTGTAGGGAACGTCGAAATTCTGGTCGCCCGCTGCGAGCCGCCCGGTCAGACCGGTGATCACATTGAGCGGCTTCGAAATGCTGCGGCCGATCATGACCGAGGCAATCAGGATAATCGCCAGTGCGACCAGCGACAGAAGGCCGAACATCATCGCGGTCTGCTTGAACACCGCATCGACGTCATCGAGGTAGATGCCCGTGCCGATAATCCATCCCCACGGCTCAAAGCCTTTCACGTAGGAAATCTTCGGCACCGGCTGTTCGAAACCCGGCTTCGGCCAGAGATAGCTGTAGAAGCCGCCACCTTTGCTCTTCACGACGTCGACAAAGCCGATGAACAGGCGATTGCCGGTCGGATCCTTCATCTCGCCGAGTTCTTTGCCTTCGAGATCCGCCCTGATCGGATGCATGATCATCTTCGGCGACATGTCGTTGATCCAGAAGTACTCGACCTTGTCGTAGCGAAGGCTCTTCAGCTCTCGCGTCGCGGCTGCCTGCGCATCTGCGCGGGACATTTTTCCCTCGCTCTCCAGCTTCTGGTAGCTGGCGAGAATGCCGTGACCGATATCGATCATCTGCTGGGTCTTGGCCTGACGGTCGGCCATCATCTGTTCGCGCATCGTGAAAAGCGCGAGCGGTGCCATTGCGACCATCCCGATCACTGCGATGGCAATGATCAAGGCAAGCTTGAAGCTCATGCGAGAGAACATGCGAAGACCCCGCCCGTAAAGATTTGCGACGAATGCGGGAAGCCTAGCAAAACATGGTTAGCATATACCTAAAGCGTCGGTTGAAACCGGATTGGGTAATGCTCTGAGGGAGATAGATCGATGCAAGAGACCGTGCGGAAATGCACATCCGGATGGATCGGCGGCAATGCGAAGCGCTGCGCCGTACGACGCGATGCTTGAAACAAGAGTCAAAAACGCACCAAAAGACAAAAGAGGTGCGTCTTGCTCACGATCACCGATCTAAATCTTGATTAGATTGGTGGGCGCACCAGGGCTCGAACCTGGGACCCGCTGATTAAGAGNNGTCAGCTGCTCTACCAACTGAGCTATGCGCCCGAAACCATTCGGGAAATCCCCGTCAGGGACGGGGTCGTTTAGCAAAGCACTCCTCTAATGTCCAGCAACGCAATCCGGGTTTTCCCCCGGATCGGAATTGCCGGATTTCAGAGGGTCCTCCCCTCCGCAATCCCGGAAAACCGGGGGTTTTCAACACCTCCGCCGCCCCCGCCGTCAGAGCATCCCGAGCCAGCGCGGCAGCCAAAGCGACAGTTCCGGGATATAGGTCACGAAACCCAGGAAGATCAGCAGCGTCACCAGCCACGGCAGCACCGCGATCGAAAGCTCGGTGATGCCCATTTTGGCAATACCGGAGGCCACGTAGAGGTTGAGGCCGACCGGTGGATGGCACATGCCGATCTCCATGTTGACCACGATCATGATTCCGAAATGCACCGGGTGGATGCCGAGCTTCACTGCGATCGGATAGAGGATCGGCGCCATGATGAGCACGATCGACGACGGCTCCATCACATTGCCGGCGAGCAGCAACAGCAGGTTCACCACCAGCAGGAACACGATCCAGCTGATGCCGCTGTCGGTGATCCAGGCCGCCATCGCCTGCGGGATCTGCTCGCTCGTCATCAGGAACGAGAACAGCACCGCGTTGGTGACGATATAGAGGATCATCGCGCTCATGCTGGCTGAGACGAGAAGGACCTTCGGCACGTCCTTCCACTTCATGTCGCGGTAGATGAACATCTCGATCAGGAAGGCGTAGACCGCGCTCATGGCAGCGGCTTCCGTCGGCGTGAACCAGCCGAGATAGATGCCGCCGAGCACGACGACGATCAGCGAAATGCCCCAGATCGACTCGCGGAAGGCTTTCCACGCCTCGCCCCATGTCGCCTTGGGAATGCGCGGGTAGTCGTTCTTCCAGGCCCGATACCAGGTTGTCGCCGACAGCATGACCGCGAGGATCAGCCCCGGCACCATGCCGGCCATGAACAACTGACCGACCGAGGCGGATGGCACCGGCTTGCCATCCGGCCCGAAGTAGATCGCGCCCGAGGTCGACACCGCGTAGATCACCATGATGATCGACGGCGGAATGAGGTTGCCGAGCGCACCGCCAGTGACAATGACCCCCGCCCCGAAGCGCTTCGGATAGCCCGCCGCCAGCATCGCCGGCAGCATGATCGAGCCGATCGCAACTACCGTCGCCGGCGACGAGCCGGACACGGCGGAAAACAGCGCGGCGGCCATCGTCGCGGCAATGCCGAGCCCGCCGGCCCAATGGCCGATCATGGTGCGGGCAAAATCGATCATGCGCCTCGCGACGCCGCCATGCGTGAGGAAATTGCCGGCAAGAATGAAGAACGGGATCGCCATGATCTCGAACTTCTCGAT